>ULZQ01038370.1_pt1 | contig 278116 bp, 256 predicted proteins | sample 1963261 | NCBI WGS metagenome assembly ULZQ01 (sample SAMEA4835893, study PRJEB28245) | human gut metagenome | biome: gut microbiome; material: fecal sample | place: Denmark | collected 2008 | reverse complement strand
AATAAAGAGGTGACTGTACCACCCAGTCACCTCTAAGAAAGGTTGTGATATTATGTTACTGTTTATCCTCAAGGAAACAGCTCGGTTCTGCATACATGAACTGCTGAAGATAGCACTCAAGGCTATCAAGTAACCATAATATCAATCAACGTAGTTATTATACCATTTATCTCACTTTATGTCAAGTCATCTCATTAAGAATTATCATAAAAATAGCCATCCATATCGGATGGCTATTTCTTATTTATTCACTGACTATCATTATCATCTTACATATTGGAATAGTAGGTCTTTATGGTATAAATTAAGCATCACCACGACTCCAAATATCATTGTCCGGATCTGTCAGTACCCAAATCGACATGCCCTCACCAGTCTCAGGATTACCAATAGAAACTCTATCAGTTCCCCATGTATTGCAAAGACTTGCATATTTTTCTGCCTTAGAAATATCGCATCCAAGACTTAGTGCATAATTATAATTTGCGTTCCCCTCCCAAGGACTATGCCACTCTGTCGGTTCTGGCGTAGGCTCAGGTTCAGGAGCTGGTGTCGGTGCAGGGGCTGGAGCTGGGGCAGGCGTGGGTGCAGGAGCTGGCGTGTTATTACCGCTGCTCGAACCACCCGAATTGCTCGGCTGAGCTGCCGCTGTATTACCACTATTTCCACTACCCGTATTATCATTTACCGGAGTCTCTGTAGAACCGCCGTCATCGTTATTGCCGTTATCTGCGTCCTTCGCATCTTCCTTCGGCTTCTCGGTCGTGGACGTTGTCGTCTCGGAAGTGGATGTCGATGTGGTTGTTGTCGTTGTCGTGGTTGTTGTGGTTGCCTTGGTTGTGCTTGTTGTAGTCTCGGCAGATACAACCACCTCGATGTTATACTCCGTAACTGACTTATCCGTATTATCCTTTACTACGAGTACCTCATCATACTTACCAGACTTCGAAAAGTCCTTGGAGAGCTTTCCATCTCCGAATTCAACCACGATGTTTCCAGTACCCTCTGCAGAAGCATTCAGCATGAATGTTGCACTCATGCTTTCATTGGAATCATCATTCACAAGCAATGTTGTGCTACTCAGCTTATCATAAAGCTCCGAAGCTAACACACGCTTCTTCGGCTCGATTTCAACGCTATAAGTCTTTTCAGCAACTTCTGCTTCCATTGTCAATGATGTCTTTTCATCTGCCTGATGATGATTATGAGTTACAATTCCGGCTGTTGTAGCTCCTGCTGCAATTGTAGCCAGTGCCATCGTTGCAATAATAATTTCCTTCTTTGTTACCTTATCTTTGATTGTTTTAATGCTTTCTTTGAAGTCAAACATATGAATTCTCCTCTCCGCCATGTGGCGTTTACTAATTTTATTATGCTTTTCTTGGATTCTGGAAAATCTGTCTGTCAAACACATACCCGTCATCCTTTAACAACATCATTATAACACACGTATCACGATTTGTCAAGGGGTTCTTAAAATATTTTTTACTAGCTCAAAAATTTTAGCGACACTCGCTAGGAATGTCGCTAAAATTCAAGTATATTAAAACTTTAATTTATTGTGCTTTAATTAGTTTCTGCAGCCTCAGTAGCTTCTACGGAATTCTCGGCAATGCTATCTTCAACTACACCATCAACTTCAGGTGTAATTCCATTCGTCTCGCCGTACAAATCCTCCATCGCTTCTTCATAAGAACCATACTTTGCAACGTAATCTGCAAGTTCCTTTACGCTCAAATAATAGCTTTCACAGCTACTGAAGTCAGGCGTATCATATAAAACTGCATCAGTAGTGTCCAGAACAGTCTTAGTATATACCATCCGACTACCCAGACCGCCAATTTCGAGCTGCAGATATCTGATAACGCCATCACAAACTCCAAATGTAGCTTTGGCATCTGAGAACGTAAGATTCATATCCAGTTCTTCCAGATACTTATCCATTAAGGAAATCACATTATCATCTTTATTGTTCTCAGCTTCGTCCTTCAAAGAACCGTACAAACCAAGCGTATCAACGCCAATAACACTTGCAATCACGTCAGAATTAATAGTACCCGTGTAAAGCTGAAGCTCTTTATCTCCGTTACCTAAATCAGCCGTTGTGGTATCGCCTTTCTCTACATCGTGAAGCCCTTCCATGAGCGTATCCATGTATAGAATTTTACGACTCTGCAACTTATGAGCATAATCTGACGGTAAAGAAAGCCACTGCTTGTTCTCACCTTCAGTATAGCTCTGATTAACGAGATACCCCTTGTCATCTGGTGTTAACCAGTCAAACAGCATGAAGTTTGTATTATCCGCATTTTCATACGAAGTCTTACCAAGATTTCCTTCGTCATCTGTTGAGTACTGTGTATAACTGCCGTTCTTATCGTTTACTTCAATATAATATGTAGACTCAGACGGCATCGTAATACCTACTGAAACCAGATACGGGTCTGAATACTTTTTCAAACCATCAACAGCAGCTTTAATATCTGCCATAGCTGAATCTTCCAACTCAGTAGTACTCGTCGCTACGTCAAGCTCCGCTGTTCCGGTTGCAACAGAAGAATCACTACTTGAATCCTCACTCGTCTTATCTGTGCATCCAACGCCTACTGTACAAAACGCCATCGCAGCTACACAAGAAAGTGCAACCACCTTGATTGAAATCTTATTCATTGTTTTTCCTCCTAAAACTCAAAATTAAACCACAAAATATAAGATTTACATGAAGTATCCCTAAGCTTAAATACAAAATCAGCAACAATACAACTTGTTAATCCCTCTAAACAAATAATAAAACAACACAAGCAAAAAAAAAATATGCACCTTTTGAGTGCGTAATATATAGTTTTATCTCTCAGGAAAGCATAGCCTTCTTATATAAAAAATTATAAATCAAATCATAACATTTATTTAAATTCAAGTCAGGAATGATGCCATTGTCTAATACATCTCTCATAAAGATAAATAAAGCAGTAATCTCTGTGTATAAAGTTGGTTTGAAGTCATCTATTTTATTATCCGTAATTAAAGAACCGAACAAATCACACAAAAATCGATTCATCGCATTCAAAGCATTTGCATTAACCTTAGAAGATACCCCTCTCTTTTGCTCCTCATAAAAACTCAGTAGTAACTTCTCAGAGCATAAGTAACTCAAATTCGATATAAACTCTTTTATTGTGCTGTTACAAAGAACTACTAAACAGCACTTTATCAACTCCAGCATACCTTCATAATCATCTAAACACATTTTAGCAAGTATACGTGCATCTTCTCCCAAAGCTAAACTTAAATCAGAATCATGACAAGCATCGAACAAATAATTTCTCAGATAAATGATAAACTTATTTGTATCATCCTCTTTTAGTCCAAGTACATTACGTACAGAAGAACCTCTATAAAATAAAAATCCACCTGTTTTGACATACAAATCATCCACAAATTCAGAATATACAGCGTCAAACTCTTTCTTGCTAAAATAATTTGTATTTACTTCTTCAAACTTACCTTTCCATACACTTCTTGCAGGACTAATAAATATTCCTGACGATGCACCAGCAAGTATAAACTTCACATCTTTACTCTTCTCTGTGAAATATGAAAGATGCATCATTCCATATTCTGCACGTCCAATAAACTTGATTAAATCAAAATCATATAAGAAAATATACTCCACATGAAAATCATCGATTAAAGTATTCAAAATCCACAAAATTGTTTTATACTGAACTCCACGTCTTGCTCTCAAATAAACAACCTTGCTTGATGGAATACCCATTTGCAGAAGTTCCAGTATTGCTTGCTTCATAAGTACATTCTTACCAGTAGACTTAATCCCATCTAAGATAATAAGACGCTTATCTGACCATGCTATCTTATGCATTAAATCATGAAAACAAAATCTTTTTGCATAATTATCAGGCTTAAATTGACTATCCACTAGAGTATCGCCGAAGTAAAAGTCGCAAAAATTAGGACTATTACCAAAAAAGAAACAAATCTCACTCAGTACGCTTAACTTCGCATCATAGTTTTTCTGACTTTCAATTGTAAAATAATAATCTTTATCCTTTACATAAATATCACCTGAACTTTTCCTCTGTAAACCCAAGTGATTCGCATCTTCGACTGATACATCCATAATGCCAATAGCTGAATTATCACAAACTCTATAACCTTGTATATCAGCACCAAACACAATACGCTTCACATCCATAAAATCACCTCATATCCACAACATTCACAACATACGAAGTACGCCTATTGAAAATATATTCATCAAAATAATGCTTATCTGCACCTGAAAATATATACTTTGCAGAACAAAAACCACTATCCATAAACCAATCCAAATCCATTTCTGGTCTTGCACCTTTAAATAATCTATATTTAGCATTTGTAAAGTTATCTGCAAAGATATACTTCATTTTGAAATGATTATATAAACTCCTCAATAAACCAGAAACCACTTTAAAACTTGCACCATCCTCAATAGAACAAAATACAACTCTACTTAGTGAGATACCCATCTTCAATAACCTATTAGCAGTCTGTTTCATGACTACTGTCCTAGCATTTTCATCTTCGCCAAATAACAATGTTAAACAGTTTCTATTTCTAAATCCATTGAGAATCTCATCTACATAAGTACCCACGCTATCGCCTGTTAAACTTAGGTACTTTTCCAGAGAATCTCCAGTATATACTCTGATACACTTTTCAAGTGCAACATCTTTGTTTATCAATAATGCTAATGATGAACAAATCCAATCATCTAAAGAAATATCCTTAACCTTACCTCTTCTATTCTCCTCTTGTGTTTCAAAACTGCCATGATTATTATACAACTGCAAGCTAGAAATCACATCTGGAGTTATATCATACTTATCAGCAGATTCTAGACCTATATCGACTATACCTAACCCAGTATTCGTATCAATTCTGTACCCTACAAGTTCATTATCATAAGTCAAACCATAAGCTTTCATTCTAACTCCTCCAAAAATTCTCCGATGTTTTTGTAACATACCTTGAATATTTTATTTAACTCTTTATCCTGCAAATCATCTTCTTCAAAAATATCAGCCAAGCACAAATTGTTATCTCCAGTTATTCTCCTTATATGCTCCAATACTGAATTCAACACCTGAAACCTAGTACACTTCACAATTTTCGTTCTTCCAGTATACAATAATGTTCTTGATGTTGGTTTTAACATATCACTTACTTCCCTATCTGTAAGCCACTTTAAATCTGATAAATAACTATTACTTGTCGCCTTAATTTCGTATAAATCTGAGCTATTTAAAACTAAATCTATTTCCTTTCTATCGTTAATACGAGCTTTAGAGAACTTCTTTCCTGCAATAATCAAATCACAATAGACCAAACTCTCAAGCAAGATACCCCTTACAGCTGAGTCCATAGAATTTATCAATATCTCCTTTGTAACTCCAGCAATATTCATATCCTTGATTGACCTTCTGAGCACTTTTACTGTATCTAAAGTACAACCTCTTCGTATTGCAAATGGTACTACGAACTCCATACCTCCATCTGGAGCTTGTACTAAGCACTCCAAGTCTAATAGAAACTTCTTGACACTATCTATTTCGTCTTTTGTATACTGACTATTGATAAAAGAGTATTCCTGTATAAAATCAGAAGAAACCTTTTTCAATATTCTATCGAAATCTGGTAAATCTTCCGGTGAAATTCGTTTTCTTAGAGCCTTTCGTGCAAGACTTAAGTCTGATGAAACTAACTTGCTGTTTACCACTCTAGGTGTAATAACACTAGAGTATCTCTGCACACACTTGTATAAGAAAGACCGTGCCCTATCCTTATCAGAATAATACATATCACAAAGTGCTGAGTACCCTTTGTAACCTAATCTTGTATTCTCAAAAGCATGAAACATATTATCAATAATAGATGTGTTGATGTAGTCGTGTAAATCTCGTTCTATCTGTAATTTATCATCAAGACAATTCCTATCGAATAATAAACCTCCAGAACTCATATAGCTATCTATATTAGCTCGTGGATAAATATTCTTAAACTCCTTATAAGAAATATAACTCGTGCTTATCTTGTTAACCCTATCATATAAAACTCCGTTCATAGGAGAAATAAAATAAGCTGAATTTGTGCCAGAAAATATAAATCTCTTATCTCTGAAAGTACCCTCTGTATATAAAGACAGTGAACTTTCGTCTGTTTGTGTATCCTCTACTTCATCACTTACTGCGTAAGTAAACTCATCTACAAACAAATAATCAATATCAAATGCCTTTGCAATCACTAGCAAGAAATTATTTAGCATTGACATGTGAGTACCCTGCTTCACTGAGCAAAATAGAATCTTGTTGCTTGGTACTCCTGTATCCAATAATTTCTTGATAGACTGCAATAGCAATACTGTCTTGCCAGTACGTCTTACACCATAAAGTATGGTGACACTTTTTGTGCTATTCAGTCCTGTAAGCAAACTATCTAAGCAAAATCTCGTATTAAATTCACTTACAGAATCTACAAGACTAAATAAATCATCTCCAATAACTACAGTACTGAAATAGCGACTAGAAATTCTTATATTTGTTAGTACTGATAATGCTATGCATATTCCACTCTTGTTTGATATATCTCTGACTAAAAAATTATCTGTTTCTTCCTTTGACTTAAGGATACCACTGCGTTTATACAAATCAATACTTGAAAATACGTCTGGTTCTATCCCATACTTGTCTGCTGTATCTATATCTATATCAACTACACCTAATCCTGTGTTTGTATCAATTCGATAGCCTACTACACTGTTTTCATATATTAAATTATACGCTTTCATAGGATATAACCTCCTTGAACAATCCTCTCTTTAGAAATTCATCTTTATTTATATAATCTATAACAACTAGCTTGTCTACTCTAAATCACCTACTTACCTTCGACACGCTCCAAATATAGGTCGTCATACGTTGCCCTACCCATATTAAGCTCCAGCATATCTATTTCTCGATATACTTTCTTCCCTATCGCCTTTAATACATCAACGATATTTTGTCGGTCTTTTGGAATAATTCTATCCTCTACCCACATCATTGAATATCTTGAGTCCAGCTTTCTACCCTTTGTCGTGTAAAATACCCGAACAAAAGCAGGCGGCTTTTCAGTCTCAATATCGATTTCACGAAACTGGATATTAAATTTATTTTTCTTATCCGAGTATTCTAGGTATCCCCAGAAATTACCCTTGGAATCCATTATTTTATACAACCTCATGGAAAATGCCTTTCTCTTTTAACAAACCATACCTGTAATTTATGATACTCCACAACAACTCTATATGTTCCTCAGTTAAAACACATTTTAAGCCATAAAACACACGTCTCTTAAAACAATACGTTAAACTAGGAACTCTAAATATAGTATCTACATAGTTTAAATTCCTTTCTAAACTTATGCCTCCTATAAAATTATTCGCATGAAAATCAGCTGTATAATCAAACTTCTCTAGCAAAACTTTATTTGTTCCATACTCAAATGTGAAACTTCGACCATTATCAAATATCGGTGCAGGCTTGGATGCCCCATCATTTGAAACTATAATTTCTACATTCCTACCATGTCTATCTACCCCTATTATAAGATAATCAAACACAAATAAAGCATCTACATACTCTTTCCAGCCCATACGAACCATGAAATTATATGGCTGCTCTTTCTCAAGTTTATTCAGCTGATAAAATAGATGTAATGGCATGGAAGAACTAGTACTCGGCACAAAATTCTTAGATTTCGCTACAAATGTAGTATGGACTTTATTATCCAGCATTACATTAGACATCTCGCCTGTATAACGAAGCACTGGCAAGCCAAGCAATCTTCCTACCCTACTTGCTATGACTTCCATAACAGATTCATTACTTGTAAATCTTCCACAATAATAATCAGACAGCTTATAATAATATTTATTTTCCTCATCAATATATTTCAAATACTGCCCTGCAGGACTCGCACTGCTGAATACCCAGTTGAAGTCTTTACAATCCATTTCAATCACCTCGAATCAAAAATAAAAATAATTTTCAATAGATACCCCTTTTATCAGAGGTTACATTCCTAAATATTAAATTAGCCGCCATTCAAAAATATCGAGTGACGGCTTTTCTATATTATATGATAATCTCTTAAAAACATTCAATAAAAATAATGGAACTTTTGCGTGCCTACAAGAATTCCTGAAAAATAATTAAGATTCAGAAATTTCTAATAAATCCATTTTCTCTACCTCATCTTTGAAAAAAGTAAAGGCAGGTGCAGACTTTATTTTCGTCTGATAAGAAATAATCCACTCGTTCAAATTTTTGGCATCTTCAAGATAAACTGAATACGCTTCAGCGTTTTGTTTCAGCTCTTCAACATTCTCATTACACAGCTTTTTATACTCAGAAATTTTTGAAAAAACTGAGATTCCGTTTGCGGTACAAATTAAAAGCACAACTAAGCATCCTAATGGCACTAGCTTAAACAAAAATTTCACTGTTTTTCGCAGTATAAAACTCACCAGAGATGCTAATATTGACAAACATAAGAAAACTACTGCAAAAGTCATAAATCAATCAACTCCTATCATATAATCGCCACATTTTGGGCATCTCCGCAAGTCTAAACCAGAAGAAGTGCTACATATCGTGTGACAATTCGAACATAGTAAATAATCTCCAGTCATAATATCATGACCTTTATGCCAAAAAGCAACATTGCTATACATATCTGACATGAAATTATTAAGTGCCCTTCTTAACTGCGTCTTATCAGCATTTTCTGCAATATCTTCAAATTCGGACTCGATAAACTTGCTAAATTTTAGCCTCGCTGCCTCTAATGTTCTTTCCGTATTAGTGTATTGCATTGATACCCCTTGCCATAAGCATACAGGTCTCTAAAGCTGGAACATGTAACTGTTATGTCCTTCTCCTTCCCAAGCTGCCATAACAAAGGAAAACAATTATCACCCATTGCAGATAACGATACAATCTTATCTGTAAACATAAGTGTTATCAACGATTTCGCACCACCTGAAATATCACTAGCAGGTATCGCACCTAAAACAGGAGAGATAACCAGATTCGGATTAACAAGCTCGCTCTTATCTACTTCAGAAACTACCCTCTTTGGAAAATCTTCATTCAAACAATCGCCTGCTACCCAATCGTCAAAGTAATTACTGCAAGATAATAACTCGTCTTTCAAATGCCCAAAATAAATATTAATCATATAAATCACCTCGAAATATAAAAAATAAGTCAGACAGCAAAATAACTATCTGACCTATTAAACATCCTATGCTATAATACTCTTTTCGTTGTGTGCCAGAATCACTACACCGTTTATCTGATTTAATAAAGCTCGGTAGTTCTTCAAAGGCATACACAATGCAGGAAACTCATAAGTAAATACATAGTTCTTATAGACAAATACTGTATGATAGACCCAAGATACAATGTCTCGATAATAGTTTGAATCAAATGGAATGGTAAACTCGTATGCCCTCTGTACATTAAATTCAAAATTGTTATCAAACACTGAAAAGCCTGTTCTTGAAAAAGTCATTACTTCTCCAACGCCTAATTGCTGTCTGATAAGCCATGCACGCTCCTTACAGTACCCTGCTTCTGGAAACTGCGTTAATGCATTTCGCATTGCATTGAATATCTGCTGCTTCTCAGGCTGAGTAAGCACACCTACATTGTTCATGCCTGCACCTTTCTCTTGTAATAGTTGCCTTTATAAAAGATACCCTTATACAGGTCTTCCTTTTCACTCTTCATGCCTGTTGCAGGATTCTCCAGTACAAAAGTAACCTTAGCACCATTTGTCAATGTGAATGTAGCATACTTGCCACTGAAATACATCACAATGTCACCATTCTGCATCTGAGCAAACTCACGCACATTTGTCATGTTCGCAATGCTTGGCTGGATTCCTGCAAACTCGCCACCAAGAAGAACCTTTGTACCAGTGTAATCCTGAGATACCCCTTTGACTTTGAACGCTCCCATGATTCTGTCTGCATCAGGGATTACGTCATTCATGGCTCTCACCATCTGAATCTGACTTACAATGCTCTTCCAGATCTTCTTGATGTCTGCACGAATATCTCCAAGCTGCCAATTGATAACTGCCGGAGTACCCTCTCTTACTGAACCCCAGACACGTACCTTGAAATCAGAGGGCTTCATCTTCTTCTGAATTGCATACATCGGGTTGCACAGCTCTGCATATTCCAATCTTGGAATAAAGCTAGTTCCTGCAGCTTTCAAGTTTGAATTGACAACGTTAAAAAGCATCTCCGGATTCTGCAAAGACTCGATATTTGCACCAGTTACCTCGACATCAAAGTGCAGGTCTTTATCGTACTGCGACTGGGAGAACTTGATACCCATTGCCTTTAAATCTTCACCTGTCATGCCTGTTTTAAATACACCCTTCATAACTTGCCTCCAAAATAATATATTCTCGCATAAAAATATTTTTCTCATGCAACTACTATCTTAAAATAGTCTTTCGACTAAGAATAAACGCATGTAAAAACAAAAATACGCAAAGTAAAACTTTAATTATATCCCAAGTATTTGACGCTAAATTACTTGAACTCTAATCTCTCGATATTCTAAGACTGCCTAGCAATAAGTTCTAAAACTGACTTGTTGCAAAATAAATTACATGAATCTCCAAGGAAATCATCGTAACATCTCTTAAAGTAAGCCTTATCTAAAGCAGTTAATAGAATATCATTTCTTATAAATGAATAATCACTTGAGATTTTTGTCTTATCACTACATGATATTACTAGCTCATTTAAATTTAGACTTGTCTTTAAACTTAAATAATGTCTTATATCACTATTCTGGATGTTTGAAGATACCCTGTTCTTGCACTCTACAGCGTATAGCCCAGAATCAAAGCAATCTCCAACTGTATAAACAATATCTAATTCGTTTGAATCTAAATCTCTATACTTATCTACTACCCTGTACAGATATGTCATTCTCAGCATCAACTCGTTTTCCAGTCTAAAATCAAGCAATCCAACATAATCTTCAATCTCAGTTGAAATTGCATAACTTGCAAACCAAGGATACTCAAATAACAATGCAGGAACATCCTCGTCTACTCTATGCAATACTGCCGTATTATCTACACCTAAAGCATTCAGCACTGAACTAGTTGCACCGTCTATTCGTCTCACAAGACCAGCTGCAAACAAAACCTTGCATGTTTCAACTATATCTTGCTTTGATAATTCATACTTCACCTTTAGTTTCTTGAAATCAGGTATAGAGGACTTAATTTTCCTTGGTAAAGCAGGAATATCAACAAAACTTCCATCATCTTTTCTGTATATAAATTGACATAGAGAAATATATTTTAATGCATCAAATATTTTATTCGTACTTGGAATATTCATCTTTTCAATAGAAGTCCTGCGTAAATAAGAGTTTAATGTATCTTCCACTACTGAATTAATATAATTAAGCCAATAAGAATCCTTTGTATTCTGCTCTACAGTTATATTACCACTTCTGAGGAAATTTAATAGTAACTCAGGAGAAGAAGATACCCCTTCCCAACCTATCTGTTCTGTATATGAAATAGGTGGTAACTCTATTGTTCTGCCCCTACCAATACGAGAACTCAGCTTTGAAACTGATAACTTAACACTTCCTGTTATCGTTATCAGTATCTTAGCTGAGTATAGCTTCGTTGACTCTATAAAATCTGCAATAATATCATCTGGTATTTTGCAAACCTCGTCTAAAAATACTCTGGATACCCCTTTACTTAGACATTCTTCATAAAAAGACTCGAAATCAAACGTTTCAGGCATAGCTGTACAGTCCATATAATAAGACTTGCTTGGTTCTACTTCACATAGCTGTTTTAATAGTATGGTCTTGCCTACTTTTCTAGCACCTAATACTGTTGTGCATCCGTTAAAATAACTTATTGTCTCCGTCTTTTCACAGTAATCATAATACTCTTTCAAAATGTCATAGGCAAAACGCTTTGTCTTTATAAACATTTTTGTATCTCCTTAAATCATACTTTCAAGTCAGGTAACTGCTTTAAAACAGCATCTTTAATAGATAGGTACTTCATATTCAATCTTGATTTCGTATATCTAAAGTCAGTTCCTGAAGTAATATCCTTAAGTAGTATAGTGTAAAACTGTTCCCAACTTTCAACAGGTTCAATTAAAGTCTCCATTGTTGGACATATCTCTTTTACATGTTTCAAATCACAAAAATCATATGTTCTATTCAAATAAACCTTTCTTACAGTAAACTGACTAGGTAAAGCATTCAGTAACAAATACTCAAATGACTCTGGTGCTAATATCAATATTCTACATTTGAAAACAGAAATAGCTAAGGAAAATAATGTACCTATTTCACTACCAAAGGCAGCTCCATCGACAATAGCATAAATATTTGAATAGTCACTAATGCGAGATAACACAGTATCAAATACATTACTCTTACCATTAGCCGATATACAAGAAACATCTTTAAGTGCATTACTGAAAAATTGATACCCTGACTTACTATCCTCTGTAACTATTAAACTAGGTTTATCCGTCTGCACAACATTGCTGTACAAAGGACGTAGAATAGTCTCTGTATATGGCTTGGACATGTTATTATATTTCTTACTACTCTCCAATTCATAAATCTCATTTACGCTATAAGGTATCCCACTTAACTTATCCCTCGTCACAAGTACAAAATAATTATCAGAACGCTTAATAGCTGATGCAAATTCCGTAGTACCCATGTATTTGAAAGTCTCGTCCACAAAAAATATTCTCCCATGAACATTTTCTAATGTCAACTTCCAGCTATCATCATTTGTACTATACAAGAATGACAGACCAACGTCACAAATACATCTTGCAGTATCACTTGCAACAGCAGAACATAAATAACTCTTCCCAGTAGCACTATATCCCCTGATTACTGTATACTTTCTTTTTACGTCAAACTCATACTTTACATACTTGTCTTGAATAACAATATGATACTTTCCAATCATAAAATCACCTGAACTTTGCATATGCTTGAATAAGACTCATTGTATCCGTCACAATAGAATCATCATTCAAAATGTGTATGTCGCCATAAAAACCATACAAGTATAGACTTATAAGAGAATTCATTGTCAAAGTAATATTTCTCACAGCTGCAATCTCAGGTAGATACTTAAAACAATTCTCACCCATAGCATATAAAGAAACAATTTTATCCTCATCGCTAAACATCAGTGTCAGTAAAGTCTTAGTACCCCCTGACAGCAGCTTTGGAGAAATTGAACCCAAAACAGGCGACATGATGTTATACTTGCTGACTACTTTGCACTTATCTACTCCTAGAATCACTTTCTTAGCAAAATCTGTCTCTAAACAATCATCATCTACCCAGTGGTCAAAGTACCCATCACCAGACCTAAGCTCGTCTTTCAATGAACCTATATATAAATTAAACATTTTCAAACACCTCAATAAAACTATTGATTGCTAAAGTCAACACCTTCAATAGCACAACTGAAAATCAATTAGGTAACCCTTTTCTATATATCTCACAAATGTCATGCCATGTTAAAGTCTCACCTTCAAAACGAATCCACGTAAAATCATCAATCAAAACTCCATGAGTTATTCTTGCTATATCTAAAGGCTCATAACTACTTAAACCAAGACCACGAAGTAACTCATCCTTATCAGCCCTACCACGCTCAAAACATCTGGACTCAAAAAACTCTTCCAACATTGTAAAATCAACTTCTTTTTCTCTTCCAAATGCAGTTATGAAAATATCATCTGTAAAATTTTCAAACTCAATACTTAAATCTGACATAACATCAACATGGGTGCAAAGTGTATCACGATGCATCACATCGAATGACCATCTTACTTCTTTTGTTCCCATATTATCCCCTCCAATTTACTACATCTACTAAGCAAAACAGACGTAGCTCTCATAAATTCCTTATTCTTAAACTCCACGTATTTTGAAGATAAGTCATTTCTGAATGACTCAAAATCTATCACTAACAGACTATTATCAATATACTTAGCTTGCTTAATAAAATCAGTAGAAAATGGTTTAGCCTTCACCCTATTGCAAAGAAATCTCACAGGTGTTCCAAAAGGATAATCATTAGTATCTGATAATAGGCTTAGCCCATTATCAAAAATAGGACATAATCTCCAATAATTAATACCCCTTATTACACCCATATTATTGAAATGTCTATCCTCATTCAATGTTAAAGCATCAATCTTTAACATATTACTTACATAGTAAGATACATCCAAACCAGTCAGTTCTTGTACAATACTAATAACCTCTCTACACTTATCCTTACCCTGATACCCCCTCAATGACAAATTCAACTTTTTCTCTGAACCATAAAACAACTTTAGTAATCTTTGAAAACTTACATACTCTTCTTCGGACTTTAAAAAATACTTAGAATAACAACCAGTTAGACTAGCAGAGTCTCCTATACTGATATTACATAAACTGTAATCTACGAAGTCTATATTATCAACATAAGACAGAAAGTCAGCAACAACAACCTCTGCAATACTCTCATAACCAAGCATATCAGCTTTTATTAGAACATCATCTACAACCCACTTTCTCTGAGTACCCCTAGAAGTGCTTGAATTAAGCACTTCATTTCTAAAACTTACATCAAACTCCTTAAACATAATCTTCACTACCTCAAATCAATGGCTCAAATCTATAGAATAACACAAAACATTCTCAAACACCTCAATAAAACTATTGATTACTAAATACTTCTATAGCGTAGTCATACCCCTCGTTATACAATGATAGATACTTATCGTTTATTTCAGAGGGTCTTGCCATGTTGTAAACGTCTACCGGATTCATACCATGCTTATCTATCCAGTATTTGTAGAGATACCCCATATAGCTTAACACATAGCTAGGATAAGTCTCACCTTGAATTAAACCTACATACTCCTCAAACCCAGATAGCAGAAAATACTCATCTGCCCACTCGCTGTGATTGTCTCCTGTCATAACTCTAACTCCGTAATCAGAAGTCATAACAACCTTGCAGAAATACTCAGTATCATAGCCACGTTTTCCTGCAGCAACAAACATTCTTCCACACATTAGCGATTCAACAATTGTTCCCCTGTAGGTAAATGGATAATGACTCATTTTAATCACCTTAAACTCAGATATTAAGCCGCTGTATTAGCCTTACGAACACACAAACTCTTATCCTTATAATCAACTGTATACATACTAAACCCATTGAAATTCAATGTAAAATACAACTTCATGCTTACAATAACAATATCAGTGTTACTTACAGCATAATCAAGCACGTTCTGTGTCAAGTACAAGTCTGCGTTATCAAATATCACTACTTTTGCACCTTTACAAATATCCTTTATTGCACTCTCCGGATATTGCATTGCACTCGAATTAAAAAGAACACAATTAGTACTCATTGTTGTATTCAAATACTCCTTCAAGCATTTGAACATAAAAGTCTTACCCTCGCCAGATAATCCAGTGAACAGAATCAAATTATCTGCAAAACTCAAATTGAAATCTATACCAGAAACCTTCATATTGATATTCATAATGCTCACCCCCTGTCCTCTTTATAAATCGCATTCAAAAAGTCGGAAAAATTAGAGTATACGATACCCTTGTAAGATATGTCACAGTCCTTTTTACCCCTATAAGGAATCAAAGGAAATCTCCATATAATTATACCATTTCTAATTCTAGGTATAAACTGTAACGCATTTATACCACACTCTGAAACATCAAAGCAAACATCAGGATGCTGAATTATATTTAACAATGTCTTAGTTCCGGTACTTAGGCACATCTTGTTAAGTGCACCAACATCAGGTGTTCTTCCAACAAAAGTAACATCACTATTAAACCTAGCTTCGTCTACTCCCATCAGAATATCAACAGCTATGCTAGAATTAGTTAAATCAGTGTAAACATCAAAAAAGCTATCATTATCCTTTACTACAGATTTACTCATCTTTCTAGCATCTGAACAATCACTTCTGAAAATTGTTAAAGACATAAAATCACCTCAAAATACAATTCTATTTAAGCCGTTCTTATCACAAAGTAAATCATAGAAATCTTTAAAAATATTTGATACTGCACCAATACTATTATCCTCAAAATTTACTCCGATAGACTTAATAAAATTTTCATGCTCAGAACCACCTGTAATAAAAACAGGTAAAGAAACATATAACTCCTCAGCCTTAACTTTTAATGTATTGCGAATACCCAGTGAACATCTATAAATATCGCACAAACAATCATTTTCATAAAATATACCAAATCTTGAGTCCATCTTCCTAGTCATAACACCATCAATGTTAGAATACTTAAAACTATTTCTCAAGCATCTCTTGCCAGACTTAGATGAAATATCAACTAAAATACTCTTCATCAATTTTTCCATCGTCTTAGAAGCATTTTTGTCTCTTTCAAGCAAATCTTTTATAGAATTACTCCTAAAATCTAAAGCTACTGCATCCACAACAATTGTATCTGTAAGATACCCATATGTCAGCAGCATCTTCAATATTACATACTCAATACATAATATAGGACAAATCATTAACCTATTTCTTTCTATAAAATCTCGATACTCAGACACAAGGTCATTATAAAAATTAATCGTTGACATATTATCCGGAACTAAATCAACAAATGTAACTATATCGTCTGATTCTATATATCTTTCAATATACTCAGGAATATTGTGACACCCCTCAGAAAATATAATGCTATCCCCTAAAAAGCAATTACGTAGTAATACGCTACTCGGAGCATTATTAGAGTCTTCAAAAATAATTTTCAATGTTATTCACCACTCTCAGAACTCTCCATCAATTTCTTACTTGACTCAACTGCTGTATAGATCGCCTGATTTTCCTTCAGGTTAACCCCCGGCATTGGATGTCGAAGAACATCTCTAGTGACATTAGCTATTTGCTCTTTAGACATACCTCTACGTTTATCCGCTTCAATGGCAATTCGAGCCAATTTTAGTGCTCTTTTTAACGAAGATTTTTCACTAGGGAACAATTCGTTATAATTTTGTTCAGACATCATGATAGTTCCTCCATTTCTTTCCAGACAATGCAGAGTATTATGACATGAAAGACACAATGTAGTCAAATTGTTCATAGAATCTTTACCACCGACATGAACTGGTAATATATGATGCACAGCAATAAGCCCCAAGCGTACCCCAATCATTTTCATACCACAACAACGGCAAGTAAAGTCATCCCTAGCCAAAACAGCCTGTCGCAAAGCAGGGTCTAACGGATGCCGTTCGCCAACTTTCTGCTGGTCTACGAAATCAGAATCCGGAGTAGACATATCGCTGAAATCGTCTGAACTTACCTCGGAATCATCATCTAGGTTATCAGCCATTTCCAGAAGCTCCAAAACATCTTGGTCTGTAAGCTGCTCACTACCCTCTGTTACATCGCCAGCAACTTCTTCTGCACCATCAACTGTATCTCCGAAGCCTGTAGCATCATCTTTTCCGAGCTGGTCTTCATCCTTACGCATTTTTTGCAACATTTTGTAACAAGCATCAAGATTCTTTTCACCACTTAGCAAAGCCTCTTTTACCTCGGAATAATCGCACAACATCACGTCCTTTAAACGCATTGCGTCACCAGCTTCAAGCTGCAACAAAAACTCTAATGTACCTGGAGTTATAGCTGACTGAAGTTCCAAAATTCTATACAAATCCCAGACCTCAGACCATTGTCTTTTCTGCTGACGATTCAACATCAAGGATAAAGGCAAAAGAAGCTCCATACCCTTCTCCTTGTCCTCAAAGTCCCATACAGTCGCACAAATCTCTGTCATGCCATTTTTAATTGCACCAAACATACGGCGTAAACCGTCAATCAGAACGTACTTATAATCCTCAGTAGCATCTTCTTCAGCAACCTTCATAACATGAATCGGTGTTAAGATACCCATATCCTTGACACTCTGAGTTAAACCAATCATGGTTTTCTGTCTACCACGCTTTGTTGGTTCACTCAAACCAATTTCACCAATCTTGATTACCTCAGTGCTAAGGCTAAACTTATCGCTTGTTAAACTCAACAGGTTAAGAGCACGTTCCTCAGTTCCGTCCTTCGTTTCTCCGTAGTCAACATAATCATCTGCATTGATTCTTGACTCATTCTCAGCCTTTTCGTACTCAGATTCATCGACATCGAAATCCTCAGTAATATCTTCTTCTGAATCTTCATCGATTTCGCTAAAGGTATCAGATACCCCTTCATTGGAATCTTCCTGTTCCTCGATATCCTCAAAATCTTTGTCTAATTCCTCTGAATCCTCTGACTGTTCTTCCCAGTCATACTCATCATCGTCATCATCTGAGTCTTCTTCTGAGTCCTCCTCTGAGTCATCTTCGGAACTCATCTGCTCCTCTGAATCCTCTGACTGTTCTTCCCAGTCATACTCATCATCGTCATCATCTGAGTCTTCTTCTGAGTCTTCAGAATCTTCCGAGTCTTCAAAATCTTCAAAGTCTTCCGATTCTTCTGAATCACCTGAACCGAAATCATAAGAATCTTCGGTATCATCATCGTCAAAGTCGAAATCATCGACTTCTTCATTCATCTCATCGTTTTCAAAAAGTTCAGTCATATAAACTCTCCTTTGTTTTTCTTTATTTACTGCTGGATTTCCTTAATAATAAAGGAAATTATAAAAATAGCAGGACAACTAGACAAACTAGTTATCCTGCTATAGCATGTATTATTAAATTACTTGCTACTTACTTATTCTCTTCAAGAAGTTTCTGTCTTAACAAAGCAAGGTCAATAGCATTAACAACTTCGTCACTGTTCATGTCCATGTTATCACCGTAGACACCAACCTCGTTTGCATTCAACAACCAGCTCTGTAGAAGAACTGCGTCTGATACAGAACAAAGACCATCTGCATTGACATCGCCAAGCTTCTTTCTTGCTGCTACACGGTCTGCCTTGCTATAATGAGCCTCATCGCTGAAAGTCAAACCACAATTTGTAGCGTACTCCTCTGCTACAGTACCCTTCTTACCAACAAGCAAGAAGTCTGGCAGTGCACCATTATCATCGAATCCAACACCACATCCGTCCATACTCGTTACCGAATCCGGAATCACAATCTCACGAAGCATAGAGCAGTTGTAGAATGCGTCAGAACCAATACTCTGCAATGAATGACCAGTCAAGTTTCTGATGTCTACATCATTCAACTGGATGCAACCCTTGAAAGCATTAGAACCAATGCTATTTGCAGTAATCTTTGCTGTACGAAGCTTAGTGCAATCTCTAAATGCACCAGAACCGATTTCCGTAGCTTCCAACTCTACAGATGACAGATAAGGACAATTAGCAAAAGCTTCCTCCCCAACAGAGTTTGCATCTGTAATCTTCAAAGACTTAATTGCTGTACCTGCAAGGCACATATCACTGAATTCAACAATAGTATCCAATGAATCAATCTTTTCTAATGAACTACAATTTACAAATACGTTTTCAGGAAGAACCTTAATCGGATTCAAAAACTTGACTGACTTCAAAGATTTACACTCACTAAACATTCCTGCACTAAGCTCAGGAACTTCAACAGATGTCAGAGAAGCACAAGATGCAAAGTTGTTCTCACCAGTAAATGAAGTAGAAGCATCTGCCGGAATTGCTTTCAAAGCTTTGCATCCGTTAAATGCATCGCTCTCAATCAAGCTAAACTTATTGTCCAAATCAGTCAAACTGGTGCAATTCTGAAAAGCTCCAGCACGAACAATCGAAACCTTATTTGCTGTTACAGAACTCAATGAACTGCATTCTTGGAACATGCCCTCTACAATCTCAGAACCTGTGAACTTTACGTCCTTCAACTTTGCATCATTTGCAAATAAATAACTGCCCACAGAATACTCAATTCCATCTTCAATTGTGATATCAGCACTTTCAAGATTCTTGCAATCTGCAAAAGCATAATCTCCATAAACAACAGTATTTCCGACAGTACCCGAAATCACTAGGGAAGTGATACCCGAATTCCGAAACGCTGAATCACCTACAGTAGAAACCTTACTATTCACAGGCTGTGACAAACTCGTGCAGTTCTCGAAGCAGTTATCACCAATATCCGTAGCTGAAATTTCTTCTTCCATACCCACTTTTGAAAGTGCAGTGCAATCCATGAAAGCTTCATCACCGTAAATCTTTACGAACGGCAAGTCAAACTTCTTCAAAGAAGAACAGCCACTAAAAGCAGCATCATCAACTACTGTAATGCTTACTGTATCCTGCTTGCCAAACTCAACACTCGTCATAGCAGAACAATTCTTAAACATACTTTTAGGAATTGTTGTTTCATTAGAATCTCCAAAGCTAATCTTAGCTGTTTCAATCTTAGAGCAATCCTCGAATACCCCTTCTCCAAAACTGTTTGAAGTAAGATTTACATTCAGCAGAGAAGTACAGCCCTTATAAGCAGAAGCTTCAACAGATTCGCAATTTGTTGAAACCAACTCACGTAAACTAGAGCAACCACTAAATGCACTCTCTTCAATATATTTAATCTGAGAGTTGGAAGTATTCAATGTCTGCAAGTTTGTACAACCTGAGAAAGCTTCATTGCAAACTGTATTGATACCCTTACCGATTGTTGTTCTTGTAAGAGAAGTATCTCCGTAACAAAGCTGCTCCGGAATCTTTGTCAACGAGTCAGGCAATGTAATTGACTTCAAAGAAGTGCAATTTGCAAAAATCGCATTACCGAAACCATATCCCTCTGAACTTGTAACTTCTACCCAGTCTACCAGAGTTTCCGGAAGTCCATTTACTTCGACCAAACTCGTACAGCCGTTAAAAGCACTACCGCCGATAGATGAAAGCTTATCATTGAAAGTAATATCTGTTAACGCTGTACAGCCTTCAAAAGACTGCTTGTCCATGCTCACCATATTAGCACCGAATTTCAAAGTCTTTAAACCAGTACATTCACTAAATGCAGAAGCATCTAATCTTAAAACATTATCCGGAATTGTCAGACTCTTAATCTGTGCATTGCCCTCAAAAGCACTCTCCCCAATAATAATCGGGTTCTTCGACTTTGATAAGTCAGCAGGATAATCTGTCAAAATACAATTTGCAAATGCAGAAGAACCAATCTCAGTGATGTAACCTACATTTGTAAACTTCACTAAAGACACCTTCGTATTTGAACAAACAGAATTCGGTACTTTTGTAAAGAAGTTATTGAAAACAATATCTTTCAAACCAGAATCAGCAAATACGCCATTACCCATTGCAAGTACAGTATCCGGAATCGTTACGCTTGTAATATAAGGACAAGAACTAAATGCATTATCTCCAATGTATTCAATACCTGTCAAATCAATGGTCTTAATGTTAGTACCCTTGTACGCTTCTCCGCCGATTACTGTAGCATGTGTCGGGTCGTCTACAGAATATCCCTGTTCTTTCAGATAAGAAGAAACAGCTGCCGGAATTGTAACTCCCTTGCAAGGAACTGCCTCTAGGTCTGTAGAACCACACTTGTATACACCTATACGATAAAACTTCTCATCTTCAACAATTGTAGTGCCCCCTGCACTAGCCACCTCATGAGAGATAACAATCTCAAAGACACCATAGACCATCTTGTTGTTTTCTGTCCAAGTGGAAATATCATTTCCTCTGTCATCTGAAACACTCACAAGATTCACAGTCGTAGTATATTTGGAATTATCCATGTAAGTATATGAACTGTCCGCAGATGCTACAAACTCAGTCGGAGCAACAATACTCCAGTCTGTAAACATCTGAGCCGTAGGAGCTGCTAAGCTAAACACCGTAATGAAAGCTGTCAGTCCTGCCAAAATCTTCTTCATTGGAATACCTCCATTTCGTTTTCCCAATTAAGACTATCTTGGACAAATCAAGCACCAGCTATACTAGGAAGTACCCTTGCTAAGAAGTTAATCTTAAATGCGTAGAACAAACCAACTGTTAAAATCAACAACCAAAACATATGTTTTAAGATATTTAATATATCTTGTTTGCTTAAAGACATATTCAACAGTATCGTTATCTCTACATAGATTGCCAGAGCTAGTTTCCAAGAATCTAAAATTGGATTCAGATATTTTAACATCAAAAATAAATTCAAACTACCCAAAATCATTGGTGCAGCTGAAGATAAACAAATCTGCAATGACTTAAAGATACCCAAACCTCGTGGTGTTATCTTAACCTCACCTAAATTTCCATTCTTCGCTTTCAATCTGAATAACACAATACTGTTAACTTTTGCACCAGTCAGCAAAGCTACAACAGCATGAGAAAGCTCATGATGAGCAATCCCTATGAAAGTCAGCGTAGCAAAGAATCCTCCACACTTCTTGGCAACTAAGCCTCTCAAACAATCTAATAATTTACCGTATAAACACAAGCAAATTAAGAATATCAACGCACTTAAAGCAGAACCTACTAACAAATCCGCATTCATCTACAACACTCCTGAATATTTGACTTTTATTTAACACTATCAAGCACAGATTCATAATCTCTATCCTTGAAAGCATCAATCAAATCCATTGTCTGATCATCTAAGATACCCTCTACGGTGCAGAAACCAGCGGAGTTCTTATCAGAGCCAGAAACAATATCAATATCCCCTTCTATCAGAAGCTCATCGTCATCTACAGTATACTTGTCAATCGATTTTATACGGTAACAAACATCATCTACAGCAGTTTTGCGAAAATATAGGATATAATCATCGCAAAATTCTAGTCTAGACGATAAAATAACTGTATGCGATTTTATATACTTATCTGCAGCCATAATTCCAAATACAGCTACAAAAATAAATATCAAGAGAACAGTAAAAGGCAACTTTGCAATAAATAAAAGAATCATTAATGCAAATGTTAAAACTACCCCAATCGCTGATAGAGGTATAGCATGCTTTACAAGTCTCTCATCAAGAAGTTTCCGCTTTGATGGTATCTCGTATGCAACCATTAAGCATCTGCCTCCTCTTTCTGAAAATCTTCTTCACAAGCATCCTCATTAACAGAGTTCTCACGAATCTTCAAAGCATTCAACATACCCTCGTACATTTCATGATAATCTTCGCAAGTACCCCTTACTACACATTTTGTCTTTTCAGAACTTCTTCCGGTCTCGTCAATATACTTGATTCTACCCTCTAGAACAATCTTATTACCCTTCTTATTTACTGATGTCAAGTCATTGACAATAAAGGTCTCAGGCTTCTGCCCCATGATATTCACAAGACCTTTCTCCTTATAAGTAACTACCCCAAACTTGTCAATGGAAACATCGCTCCATTGATACCAGTCGAAGAAGTTACCAACAAAAATCAGCAACGAAATCAGTAATATCAAAGAGATAACAAGATATAAATTTACGAAACCAGTATTAGCATACCTAATAACCAGTGTCACAGCTAAAGCTGCTACTCCAAGATACCCCACCGTGGCTAGATACCCCATGAACGACTTTGCTACAACCTTTCTCGGATGAAGCTTATACGTCTTTGAATTCTGACTCAATAAAAACACCTCTTAATTCTAATTATTAGAGCTTTTAAACTCTTAGACAATTAGAATTAAATCGGCACTTTTATAGTCAATCAGCACTAGGATTTACTACTTCTGAGAGCCAACCATAAGAATCTGTATCAAAATCTGGAATATCGAACGGACAATGCTGTGCACAGGCATCAATTACTTTGTCTGGTGTGCGACTCACATAGTACCTATCGTTTCCACAAACTCCATGTGACCTACAAAGATATTCAAACCAATCTCCGTTTCTCACGCCTACTGCTTCCATTTTAGGAAAGTAATCATCACGTCCAACAACAGGAACTCTCTGCGTTACGAAAGATGGGTCGAATCGTCTATAGTAAACTTCCTTATGAGTTGTGTCATCTACACCGGCAATATCTGGATACTCTCCTCTTTCCATACACTTCTTCCAGTTATCCCAAAGAGGTTTTATTGCCCAATCAAACTCACCACTCAAACTAGAAAACTCATGATATAACTCTGCAATCGGTATATCCTTCCACATGATATACGCCTTGCGAATTCTATCAATGTTCTCTATACGTCTGTAAGACTCAGCAGCCATACTTTAACACCTACATAAATAATCAATCTTTTGCATAAACATAAGAAGCTTCCTCGATAATAGCATTCCTCTCAGAACTGTTCAAATCAGCATCCTTCACCAGTCGCTTAAACTTTCCCTTAGACATAAATGATAACAAGTCCTTGCAGCCAACTCTCGGAATTGCAATACTGAGCCATGCCTTCTTGCTCCCCGAAAGAGCAGAATCATAAAATTCATAGCCGTAGTCAAACGGCAAAATAACAACATCAGAAGTACCGTCATCTGTATGCAAAAATACCATGTTGTAGTAAGACTCATCAGCTGAAACCACATATACAACAGCTCTATGCTTCTGTGTCTTCTCATTAAAGCATCTCACAGAAATAATAACTCCGTCTGTAGGATGACTTGATGTGTAGTCCAGATACCCGTAAATAGCATTCTTCTCCTTCAGCGTTCCGTCCTCCATCAGGCGGAGATTCTTGATGGATACCCCTTGCTTGAGAATTCCGATTAGGTCTTCTGCACTCCAACGCTCGCATACCAAGTCAGTGGTATCGATGATTTCATAGAAGCTCGTTCCAACTTTTCCAATACAAATAAACATAATAAAACCTCCAAGCTAAACATTAAAAGCTGCAAAAGCAACACAAAGAATAAACTTACATCATATACCTCGTATTACTATTGCAGCTTCTATAAAAACAGTATAATTGAAAACTAAAACAAATACTTCTATAGCACTCAATGTATTTTTAAGTATCTGCTAGTTTTCACGTAAGTATCAGCATATAAAATATAGTCTCGCATTAAAATGAACTATAATCGTAATCTTCATCGTCACCATTATCTTCGAACATATGCTTAATCTTCGCATCAGAAAGCGGTGTACCATCCATGAAACAAGGAACTACCCCTGCTTCACCACCATATCGAAAATAAACAATATTATTCGGATACGCATCCAAAATAATCATGTTATTCGGTTCATAAAGCGGTACTCTCCGCACTTTATTTCCGGCTGCTGTTGTTACACCAAGCTCTTTCCAATTTGCAATCTCCTTGATGTCCTTGACGTAGTTTTTATACTCTATAACCTCGTCCTCATCGCTAGCAAACTCAATCATATCTGGTTCATCTGCGATAATTGCAACAGGGCTATACTTCATTTTACCATCTGTCCAAAGAATTGTCTGAACATACCCATAATATAAATCCTGCTGCCAGAAGCCTACCTTCAATGCAATATTTCCGTAATTGTACTTGTGACCATCAGTACCCAGTGAGTTGAACAACTCTCTATCGTCTATCTCGAATACAAGACCATCTGTATAATACTCGTACCCACCTTCATCGTTTTCATCCTGCTTCACTTCTTCTTCACAGTCTGCAACAATCTGCGGCAGGTCGTCCAACAAGGTCTCCTTCGATACATCAGGTATTAACCAATACAAAGGTGTTGTAAACCCTAAATTCTCCAGAAATTCGTATTCCTCCGACTTTGTGTTAAAATGAATATCATCAGAAACAACCTTATATGCAACGAAATCAAGCAGCTTTGTTTCATCTTCTGAAGCTGAATCACGCAACATAGAAGCTACACCTGAAAATGCAGATACAATATTCGGATTGTACTGTCTCGCCTCTCCAAGCTTAGACAATGGTAACACAACTTCACCACGGATTTCAATCATTGGATAATCTGCTAAGTCGTCAATGTTTTCTAAGCCCTGCTTTTCAAGTATTGCAGTCATCTGAGAAGTAATATTGTGACCTCCAGATGCTCGCATTCTACTCGTTGCGTCTTCAATATACCCATAACAATAAACTATACGAACTCCGTGACCATTTTCCTTACATGACACGTGAGCGTCAAAAGATACCCCTTCTGGCAGTCTATCAACAAAATCCTGCAACTCTTGACAGTCATAGGACTTGCAAGTACAAATACTCATCATCGGGTATTTCTTTAGTAAGCTGTACACGTCTTTTTCAAGCTCTTCCTCTGATATAGGCTTATCTGAATCTGACCAAAGCTCACCAAGGATTTTCGCATCTGGATTTACCTTCTTTAAAATCTCGCAAAGTCTATCATAGATAGCGTCTACAACAATAGGGTCTCCGCCTGTAGCAATAGCATTATTGCACTTATAGATATAGTCTTCAAGTTTTTCAACTTGAGAACTGTCTAATGCATCTTCTCCGTTCAAATCGCAAAAACCAATAAAGTCAGCTATCTCTAATCTAAGATTAATATTATTCATGATACACCTCAAAATAAAAATATAGAGTAAACACTAAAATGTAGATATATTAGAAATATATCATGCAAATTAGCATCTACTCTATATCAATTATATTCGGTATCATATCAGAGAATATTCAAATAGCCATCTTTGTAAACAGGCTTGACAATATCCCATAGAGTAAGCATACCGAATTCATCTACAAGTCTTGCATTTCTAAAATCAGTAGAAAAATCCAGATTGGCTACCTTCCGTTTCTCAGGGTCTACTACCCGAAACCATCTGTACCAGTAAATAGGAATGCTCATAGCATTAAACTTAGACAAATTACTACTTGTAATATCGACATTTACTGCTCTCGTTCCTTCAAAGTAAAAATCCTCGGATACTCTGCCAATATCTACAGTACTGAAGTTTCTTGGTAGGATACCCCTTACTTCAAAAATTCTTTTCTTAACAAAATCCCTAACGTATTTCTCGTCTTTATAGAAGAACATACCAGAATATCTCTTTCCACTAGAATCTGATGCTACTTCCATAATAACAAGACCACATTCAGACTTACTATCACAACTAACCTCATGGAAATTCGGACTAGATGCAAATATCGTTCTTGAACTGTTGTAACCTTTGATAACTATGCCAATCTTCTTGTATTCCCTAAGCTCTGACAAAGTCACACGCTCAATTACATCGTCTTCAGTATCTAAAACATCTGCCCAAAGTCCCTTCTGAGTATCAACAACTACAAACATACCATTTACCTCAAATTACAAAAACTCTTTAACTAAAAATCATTGAAGATGAATAGTTTCCCACACAGTGTGCAGAAATAAAAGTACACTGTTATGTTACCACTAACTGAGGGTAAAGTCAAGTAGTACTGCGGCAAAAAACGAATGCCGCCATTTAGACAAGCATGTCTAATAGAAGTTGGACATTCTTCGACCTTTTCCGTCTTTGTTACCGCTACGCCAGTTTGATTATAACAATACTTTGAAACAGCCGCAATAATAGCACTCTTTGTATAAGACTTCGGAATCTGGTCATACTGTTGCTGCTGTTGCTGCATATTGAAATTGTTTCCAAACAAATTAAACATATTATCACCACCTTTCATGTGTCAAGTTTATACGATTATTGCTTAACACCGCATATATTTATAATACGTTCAGATGACTTCAATGACCATTCAAACATATTTAAATCGAAAACGCTGAACTTATGCGAATAAGTACCCCTTGCTAAGTGACCGTTGCGGAGTATCAAGGCATTTGTCTTTGTATGAATCTTCAAATCAATGCCTACTTTTACTGAATTATGCCTTGTTTTGCCGTCACAGAGAATATAAACATCTTTCTGACCACCGAATTCATAATCGCCATTTGCATCTTCCTTTGCATCTGACTGTAAAATCACGTCATGAATACCTTTTGATACATATCCTATGGCTATTTCAGAACTGAATAACAAATAATAGTCATCTGTAACCTTTGAAATAGTAAATGGAGTACCCTTCACTTCCTCCACTAGAGCATTGCTGCAGACCTGTGGGAACATCAGCATCAAATATTCAGATAATGCCTTGTTTAAATCAATATCTTCAGTATACTCCTCTGACTTGATTACACCAAGTGTATTTTTATCCACATCAATAAGTTTATCCAAATCAATATTATACTCGGAAAACTTTTTCAATATAGTATCCTTCAATTCATCAGAATTATTAAAGTAAATATCAAAACTCAGTAAGTCACAAAAATAACTCTTATAAAAATTATACATATCCTGATAGCTATATGTGTAACTCGGAACGATTCCTGCACTTGCCAGATACCCGTCCCAGTCATACAGAGCATCCACTACACCCTTATTTCGTAAAAACCCAGTAAAACGAACTCCAGTCACATCTCCAGATGCATTTGAAATCGTATTCAGTGAAAAAGGATGAATTCGTAATTTAAATCTCTTCATGAAAAGTACCCCTTGCTTTACTTCTTCTTGATTGTCCGTTTATTATAGAAAACTAGATACCCATAGCCTTGCTCATAGTAAGTAAAGCCATTCTTAACGCCAAAAATACCAAGCTTAGATGTATCTACCAGTATACTGATAACTTCTTTCGAATGTTTCTCAGCCATACTAACAAGGCAATCTTCTATGCTTCCATCAGGAAAATCTTCAAGAACAATCTCACTATTTCTGACTATCTCGTCATTCATCATAAGAATATCGTCCTGGTCTTCGATGAAATACATCTTTATATCCTTCAATTTAGTAGAACTTGATTTAACCTTTCTGTCCTCGGAGTTTAAGTGCATAGCTAAAGCTAAAAGCTGTCCTGTGGCATCGCATATATCCTCGTAAAAGATTTCTAGCTTCTTTGATTTCTTATCTTGCATATGCTCAAGCATAAAATCAAATTGCAGATATTCAAGTATCTTCTGACACTCAAATTTTGGATTCAACTTATTACCAAATTTCATAATCTGGTGTAAATCTTTAATCCACTCAGCTTCTTTAAAGCGATAAATATAATCTATCATCACCTTTTCCTCTAATACAAGCTCATCAATAACGCAATTCAATGCTAAGAGCTTTCTCGTTGTATCAAAGTTTGTACCACCGTAAACATCTTCGATTATACAAACTTCCCATTGATACCCCTGCAACAACTCTTGCATTTTCTGCTTGAACTCTTGTCGCATTCTAGCCTCTGCAAGATAACTGGTCTTATCATATTCCATATCAATGGCAAAACCATACGTTGTGAGCTTTCCATCTCTCCACATTGCTATACCCGTATGATTCTTTGATATATCAACTCCAATGCCACTTTTGAAAATCTTCAATATATCCTCAACGTGTGGTGTCTCTACGCTGTTAAGTACCCCTGTTGGGATGTAATCAGATTCCTCATCATCAGGCTTTTTCACCTCAACTGGAGCTTCCTTTACTTCAACTGGCTGCAGACAAAAATCTGCAAATGACATCTCAGGCAACTCTTACTCCTCCTACTCTCAATGCAATTTAATAAGAAAATGGTCTTTCCCATTTGAACTAGTTGCAAACCTATATAAATCAATATCATCACGAGAAAGATACTTAAAATTTTCTCTCCCTATAATTACAATAAAATTTCCACTTTCATTTGTGTCTGATACAACTTTAGAAAATCTTGAACTACCTACTACCTTCATATCGTCAAAAACAATGATGCTATCCCTTGAACCTCTCATTAGAATTTCCCAATTCTCATCTGCTCGAATAACATTTCTCGATGCTTTCATTATAACATTCGGTGCTGAAACATTTAAATTTGAAACAAACTCTGTTTTACCAACGCCGCTATCACCTGTTATAACTGTAATTCTTCTTTCAAACTCTATCCTATAATGACAATCTGCAACTGTTAAATCTATAAACTCCATAACATACCTCAATATAAATCAAAGAACTCCAATGAAAATTCCTCAGCACTATGAATATGCTTTCCATTATTCATAATAATAGCTTCGAACTTCTCTGGAAATATCATATTATGCCATAACGTAATCTCTACATCTTTCATAGTAGAAATCCAAACTATATCCTCGGAACAGTTATCTCCACACTTTGTAGCGTAAAAATTTTCATTCATCGTATACATCATAATGACAGCTTTGCAACCACAAGACAACCTCTCAGGAGCAATTGCACCTAAAATTGGTGACTCAATATACTCATCTTTTACTGCATCTGACTTATCTATATCCTTTATAATCTTTTTAACTACTGGGTCATTAAACCAGTCTTTAGTCTTGTTCACTCTAAAACATGATGTTATATCTGTTACAAGACCATCTGGATGTCCACCTATCCAAATCTTTAACATTAGTCATCCACCTTATCTTTCTCAGATTTAAGAAACATAAAACTAGCAATTGTAAGAGCTGAAAATACAGTAGAACAGCCAAAACAAAGTATCTCAACAGCTAGTTTAGTTAACTTATTAGAATTAGCATAGTCAGTTTCCAAAGAAGAAATCAAATCAGAAGTATCATAATCATTATCGGTTGTAAAAAACTCTGCATGTTCAGTGAACTTTGTCAGAATAGTATTTGTTTTTAAATAACAATCAAAATAGTACTCTTCGTGCGGCTTCTCCTCAAATACTTCCTTTGTTGTCTCCACACTATAATCCAGCAAGCCAATATTAAAATTGGCAAGATATTTTGTACTTCCATCTTCCTCAGTCTGCTTATACTCTATGGGAGAACTTACTGCTGTACAATTTGATATAGCATCATAATTCACATAGCTTAAAGTATCGTACTTCATACGAACAAGGAAAAAGACTGTAAAGTAAAACAAAACCGAGATAATAGTTACAACTCTTGCAACATTAACTAATGCTAAACTCTTTTTCTTATCACACATAACTGGAACAGAAAATAGCATATTTACACCCATAACTACACCGCAAATAATAAATAAAATAGATAACAGCATAAAATTTCCCCCTCAAACCGTTTTCTCAAATATCAACATCTTCGGATTTCTGCACTTATAACCTAATGTGCTAAGCCCTTCTATTTCATGTTTAGAAAGATTCTTTAACACACAGGAATAATACTCAGGATTGTTTTTATGCACTCGAACATCGTACTCAATAGTACCCCTGTTACTCTTTCTGGCATCAATAATTTCAAACTCATCTTGCTTTGTACTCATAATTCCCTCCTGCTAAATTTGATACTACTTCCGTCATATCGAATAGCAATAAGTTTTCTATTCTTGATATTAAGCTTAAATGGATATTTCATACTTATAAACACAATTTGATCATCTCTTATATTATCAACAATTCTCTGAGTCAAGTATAAATCTGCATTATCAAAAATTATGACATCTGCTAAACTCATCTCTTCTATAATCAATGCATCACCAAGCAAACTAGAATCTGCCTTCAGAAACCTACAAGACACCCCCTCTTTTATACAAGTTGATTTAGCCATATTAAAGAATAATTTCTTGCCTTCTTCAGACTCTTCTTGAAACACATAGGTATTAGTCCCAAAAGAACAATTCACAGAAACGCCTTTTGTTCTGTATACTTTTAATCTCATATTAAACACCTCCAGCATACTTCTTATATAAATCAGATAATGTCATAGATACATCTTGATGCTCATAGACATTATTTATATAGGAAAGCTCAAGTAATAGCACAATAATATCGTTTCTCATTCTACAAACCTTATCAAAAGTTCTAAACTTTTCACTGGATGCCCCGCTTCTACTGAAATTGACTTCTCTAAAAGCATTATCATTACATGATAATACAAACTCAGACACATTATCAATATCAATTCCAGAATATCCACTTAGCTTAGAATTTCTTTCAGGTCTATTTTTAACCTCGATGATACCCTTGTTATCAAAATCAAATTCTGAATAGTTATAAACTACATCTACCTCAAAAGAAGCATCACCTACTCTATATTTTCCAACGTTATAGTAATAATAACTAGCTTTCATTAAGATGCAATATTCAACCCATAAATCTAGCAGATTTCCAGAAATATCTTCGCCTAAAACATAACCGAACAATTGAGGGAACTCGAATAAATAAGCTGGAACATAATAGTCATCTACTACCCTCTTTAATGATACATTATTATCCTCTGTATACAAATCAATGCGTCTTGCAAGTTTTGAACCCTCTAATACTTCACAAAAAGCTTGAATTGCGTTATTAGAATACTTTGCCTTAATTGCATTAACTCTCTTTCTACACGTCTTTGCAATGCCAGTAAAATCATTTGCAATAGAAAATACAGGTGCATCAATATATTTGCCACTACTCTCAGCAATATAAATAAACTGACAGGCAATCACATAATAAAATAGCTCAGAAACTGAGTTTAAACTAGTACCCTTCTGACTCAGAAATTTATCTAATACGTTGTTATAGCCAAACTTCGTGTACGAAACCATAGTATCGCTCACAATTCCCTTGACATACTTCAACGCTTCCTCTCTGTTGCAATACAAATTTGAAGTCTTTAACCACTCCATAAACATATCATTCGTAGACTTCTTAACTGCTTCCTCAAAAGAAATAGTCCTGAACTTCCATTGTAATCTCTCGATATACAAGATAGGCTGTAGGTCGATTACATTACAGTCTAAGACTGCACTTGCAATCTCCTTTACCACACTCGGAACACTCCCAGTAAAAACAAAGAAAATATCATCAGAACCACACTTTACAAATGATATAAGTGGCTGCAACTCCTCTAAGGATATTTTACAAATCTCATCAATCAAAATATACCTAGTATTACTATCACGAATTTTATTAATGAAATCAAACATATCAGAGTTAAAAACTGAACCGTCTACATAGACTGAATCAGGTAAAAAATTATATAACTGCTGTAATACAGTAGTCTTTCCTATTCTTCTTACACCTGAAATAGCAAATGCATGATTTACCGTCTTTTCGTCTGACTTCTTCCACTTCCTAATCTTACTCAATAAGGCATTGTAAACAAATCTCTTTGTAGTCGGAACTTTAAAAGACTGTAACGCTGTAAAAAGATATTGACTCTTAGAATAGATACCCCTTTCTTCAGATGGTCTGTGCACCTCTGGTAAACAGCAATTCAAGCCGTGAACACGCCCATCAATAATCTCGGCATTCTCACATTCATTTTCAGCAAATAACTTGAAACACTGCTCTTTCGTAAGTCTCTGTTTGTATTCAACAGAATCTACTAGAATTCTAATGTCAAAAGAAACTTGTTCGTTGTCCTTAACATATATAGTATCCACTTTAAAAGTCATATATCTCACCAACTTTCAATCATTCGTAAAGCTTCTTCTTTGTCGCTGCCATTTTTATTGTAGCAGTGTTTAGTATGCCTATCTTCTCCCTTAAAGATATGTCTTGCCGTCTAGCAGGTAAAATTTCATCCTTAAATTCACTTAATGAATAAGACTCCATAGCAGACATTATTCTTGAAATTTTGTCAACATATTTCGATTTTTTACGCTCATCTTCGCCACTATTTTTATAGGTAGAAGCATCAACTCCGAACATGTCACATAACTCTAATGCTGATTCGTCCATAGAAATTCGACGATGATGATATTCATACTGCACACGCTGATGCATCCGAATTACATCGCCTGCTGCCCCACAACCAAAGCAGTGGAATACCCGAACTCCATGCAAATACTTATGATTAATAGTACCCAATGACGGATTCACGTCATCGTGAAAACAACATACAACCGTATTTGACGTGTGAAAAGAACTCTTTGCAAATGCAGGACTAAGAGGTTTCACATACTTCTCATAGTAATCTGCAATATTTATCACAGGAGAATCCCCATCTCCAGTATAAGTAAGCACAAACTCTTGCAAATCCATGCAGAACACCTCCAAAAACAAATTAAACACTCTATACACTAAGGATTAACAAAAAAGTGGCTCAAGATAAAATCTCGAACCACTCTTCAAGGGGATTAACGACTATTGCACAAGTAATAGCCAAGAAAATGTCTTACTTAGTGAGCTGCATTACCTTTCTTTTTTGCTCCCAAAGCCATACTGCTCTTTTGCCAGCTTACCTGAGCCTCATTCCAAGTGCTTGCTACAGTAATAAATACACCTGTATTTGTGGGACTCAGCATCATGCTTTCAAACAGCTTACCACCTGCATGCATAGCTTCCTGTGGAGTAACCATCTTACCAGCTACTCCAATCAGATAACCCCATTTATTCAAAAGATTCAATGCAGTTCGGATATCTACACGAAATGCCGGATAAGCAATACCCTTATAGGTAATTGCAGGGGAATCGTTGATGCAGTAAACACCAATCTGACTACGGAAATTCTTATCTGCATTCCTCATAAGGAACTTCTCAAAGGATGCACTACCCTCTGCTATACCCTCTCGCATAGCTGCGATGTCCTTCTCAGTAATCAGATTTCCATCTACAAGACTAACAGCCTTGAGAAGATAATCCGGATTAACCTCTACCAACACAGCTTCACCGCCATAAAGCTTTCTCAGGATAACATTCTTATCACCTTTCAAAGCTTCGCCGTACTCTCTGCACTTTTTCATTTCCTCGAAGCCCCAAAATGCACCGTTTACAATATTCGGCAGTGCAGTGATAATTGCAAACTGCACACTCTCTGGCAACTTCTGAGCCTTATTTCCACAAGCTACGCTCTTTCTTGAACCATTTCCAGTTGTATTATTCATATTCGTACCTCCCAAAAAGGATAAATTTTATTCAGTGCTAAATTAAAACAGTATCAAAAAATACAAAACAAATATTAGATACCAAATTTATAATCCTAATGCTTTCTTTGCATCATTTATGCACTTTAACTGACTCTCAGTTACATAGCCTACATTTATTGCATTATCCAGAGCCTTTGACAGCAAAAACAACTTAGAACCCTTATTGTTATAAGCATCAACAACTTCATCAAATCTACTGCGAATAGTCCGTGCATCTTCTGCAAGACCATCAATGTCTCTTACTTGTATTCTCTCTGCAATGATACCCCTCTTTACGTTGCTCACAGGTTTTGCAGGTTCTACAGATTCTACAGGCTTTAAAGACTGGCTTTTTATGCTATCACCTTGGATACCCTTTGTGGAAACAACATGGCTGCCGCCTGTAACTACTTCGTCTCCACTAGAAATATCAATATTCCTAGTTTCCATAACTACAGTCTTTTCAGTTGGCATCTGCAATGCTTCCTCTGTTGTAATTTCAGGAATAGTTGTATCTGGTACACTCTCCGATTTGCTCTCTGGCATACTCTCTGGCATACTCTCCATAGCTCCTTCGTTTGTAGCCTTATCTGATGCACCTGTGCTTGCAATCAACTCTTCCTGATACTTTCTTACAATCTGTAGATAAACATCTCTTGATTTTAGAATCTCCTTTAAACCAGTCTTAATGTACCACATCTGCCTCGAAGATGCTGGCTTACCGTAAGACTTCAAAGTACCCAAGATTTTTCTAATCATTGCACTCTTATTATCAAGAACTGCAACAGAATCTGGAAAATTACTTTCAGCATATGCAACACATGCAATCATCTCTGCCTGAGTCATATCTGGGTCAATTACATCTAAGAAATTATAGTTAAAACCAGCTATATACAGCTTTTTCAGAACACTATCTGATGGTTCTATCTTCTTAAGCATTGAATATGGATGCCTTACATGATTTCTTAAATCTTTGCGAACAGCATCTACAGCTTCGTCTGGAGTAAGTACCCTTTCCTCGTTTTTCTCGTTTTCTTCGTCATCAGCACTTTTCAGTTCGCTTAGCTCCTGCGACTCTTTAGCCTTCTCAGCAGCTAATCTATTCGCCTTTCGCTCCTGTGCGTCAGACATGGCTTTTAACTTTCTCTTTCTTTCATCATTGTATTTTGAATAATAGGAATTAATATCCACTTCAAATGTACCTATCTTAGCATCTATAGTAGATTTCAAAGACTTCAAATGATTTATCAAATCATCAATTGTACAAATCGGTGGATCGCATCTATCTCCGACATAATAATTATAGAAATTCAACATATGCGAACTTCCATAAATCTGCTCCCACAGACTCTTTAAAGCTATTCCAGTAGCCTCTCTGTCTGACTTATCATAAAGACCGGTTTTAGTATTGTATTCATGAGCACAAATATGCATATCATCAAACCTAGGATAAACTCTTAAAGTACCCATTAAGGCAACTAACTCGTTAAGCTTACCCATATATTCTGGTGTAAACTTGATGTCATCAAAAGTACCCCTATATCTGATACCCGTACCATTAACCTGATTAAACAGCATCGGATATGAATTATAAGTTTTCATTACCTCCTGAATATCTTTCTCATCACTATCAGAAGTACCCGTTATTGAATTGAAGTAAGCACGAGAAGCCTTATTCTTCATACCTTCATCACGGTCTCTTGGGTCTTTTGAATACGGATTATATGCATAAATTCCGGCTAACTGTATTAAGAAATAATTCTCCACGTAATTTCTGATAAACCCTCTGCTGCCACCATAAATTGATGCTCTTGCGTCTGTTCCCTCGATGGCTGCCTGCAAATTCTTTGTATTGATTCCTTGCACTCTCTTAAGATTTGCAATCAGAACCTCAGTATTAAGATTCTTTGCAACATTGTAGGAATGCGTCTTACGCTTTAACAGGATGTCCTGCACCGCTTTTACCAGAGAACGAGGATATAGCATACCAAGTTTCTTAAACTCATTGCAAAAACTGAACAAGTTATAGTCGATATCAGCAACTTTTCTGTGTGTCAATATCTGTGCACTTGCTTCTCGAAGCACAATTTTAACCATATCATCAAACACAGAAAAGCTAGCCATTGCATTTGCATATCTCGTAGGGTCTGACATAATAGTGTACATATGCTTCATCTCAGCAAGAGAGCGTACTTGCATATTCTTGATTTTCGTCAAGTTCTCCTTCGGAACATCAAAGAAATCTCCAATGCAGTCAATACCAAACTTAATGACATGACCAGAATAAATCAGTTCATTAATATGCTCCCAGTTGATTGAACCCAAATCAGAACCCCAGAACTCAGTATCAAGGTCTGCATAACCTACGTCCCATGCAAAATGCAAGAATCTTAAGGCATGACCAAATGTACAATGCTCTGCTCCGTGATACTCCATATCAATAAAGCCTGCATATACCCAATCCTGACCACCTTGACGCATTTTCTCAAGAAGCTCTTCCTTCTTTACATTGCCCCCAGCACGCTTCGTAACTTGCAAATTACCAGACGTAGGTGCACCGCCAAATAAAATTTGAGATGACCATAAATAGTATCTCTTTAAAACATCTTTCTGCTCATCAGTCAATAAAGCATAAAGCTTATTAACATAGCTCTCTTCCTGTGTATCTGCTGTAATATCTTCATAATCTTCATAGTCATCGTCTAATGGCTCGAAGTACCCGTCCTCGTCTTGTTCGTAGCCTTCTGAATCGTCCTCGTCATCTGCATAGTCAAAAGCATCGTCTCCGTCATCATCAGAATCTTCATCGTCATCAAAATCATCTGTGTCCTCTGAAGAAACATCGTCATCAAAATCAGATGAATCATAATAATCCTCGTCCGAAATCAGGTCATCGTCCTCATCATCTTCAACGCTTACAAAGTTTGAATCGTCATACTGGAAAGTACCCTGTTCAAATAAAGGCTGAATACCAGCAATCTCTATGCCTACTTTCAGAAAATTCATTACTTCTGACTCATCACATACATCGATTACACCATCTTCCGTGTCCATAATAGCAAAACCGCCGTACCTAACAGCTATCAATTTAAACATCACTAATCACCCCTTTACCTTATAAATATTTATTATTTCTTTTAAGATACTTTCTGCTTCTTCAGCAGTTTTAAACTCCTTTACCTGTAACTGACTCTTTATCTCTTCCTCAGTTACCATAACTGTAGTAACAGTCTTTGTACCGTCACCATTATCTACAGTTGAAACATTCTCGACTAAAGGTAAAGCAGTAAACTTAGCCTTGTTTTCTCGCAAAAAATTCTGGACTTCTTTGTCTTTGATAAGACTCGTTGAAAAATCATAGTAACTAAAATCATTAGTACCCTTATCAAAGACCCTCGCTCGCATCCCTACAATCTTCCCGTCTAACGTAAGAGTATAAAGACAAGATTTGCAGACTGAAGCGTAATACTTCTTTATGGACATCAGAACACCTCCAAAAATAAAAGAGAGATTTTATAATATCAATTACAAAAATCTCTCTAAAACTAGCTATTAAATTTAACTCTTAAAAGCAGTACATCTCGACAAAACTCATAATATTTAGCATTAATTTATGACTCAATAAACAAAATGGAGATACACCTACATAGGCATATCTCCATTCGCTAATATTCAAATAATATAAATACAAATCTTAGTCAGTCACAGGCAACGTATCAATGGTACGAACCAAGAACTGAAGCAACGAGATAGAGTCATTTGTTTCAATAGCTCCATCTGCATGACAATCGGCATTCTTCTTAGCCTGTTCATTCAGCATAACCGCACCAGCAATAGCTTTGTTCAACAGAACTGCATCTGCGATATCAACATCTCCGTCCAGATTTACATCTCCGTACAAAACTGTTCCTTCTACCTCACCAGAACTTACTGTAGTCGATGTAGTAGTCTCAGTTGTTGTAGATGAATCACTACCCGAATCAGAAGTCATATCAGAGCCAGTACCCGATTCACTTGCAACTGTCGTTTCAGTCTCGCCAGAAACTGTTGTTTCAGTAATGCTGGAAACTGTTGTTTCAGAACCGCCAGATACAGTTGTTGATGTTCCTTCGTCTGTATTGGTAGTTTTGGAAGAATCTGAATCAGATGTGCTGCTTCCTTCATCAGAACCTGTAGTCTTAGCAACTGTAGTTGTCGTAGCAGAACTATCCGTAGTAGCAGTCGTCACAATAGTTTCATTACCAAAATCAAATGCAACTGTCAAATCTACAGTAGTGCCATTGTTAGCTGTAATAGTTACAACAGCCTCACCATTGGTATCCGTAATTGGTGTACCACTGAATACCCCGTTCTTGAATGTGATGCCCATAGGCATGCTCTGTGTAGTACCCTTCTTCAAGGCTGCACTCTTATATCCGCCAACCTTCACAGCATTAGACACATAGGAAGAAACATCGACGTCTTCCATTGCCTCGCCTTTCTTCACCTTAACTGTAACTGTGGGAGAAACAACATCGATGTTCTCTACCTCACCAGAAGCAAGTTTAACAAGGTCAACATCACGGCTATCTGTTGTAATTGTACCAAAGTCAACCTGCTTAAAGAAGCTAGAATCCTTATTGCTTGCTTCTAAGATAGTAGAAACCTTATACTCGCCAGTCGGCAAAAGTATATCATAGTCACCATCTGCAACAGTATAGAAATCTGCACCAGCCTCATAAGCATCTAACGGAGTTTTATAAGAACTGTCGTAAATGTAGTAAACATCATTAGTAGTTAAAGCAGTTTCAGCAGTTTTCATGACATCAATAATAGAATTAATATCATTCATAGAATGCAACCGAAGTCTTACCAACTCTGTCTCATCTGCCAGTTCATAAGTCAAATCCGGTAGGAACAGCTTAGTACCCTTTGCCACGGCTGTATCAGATGCAGTCACAGAAACAGCAGGCTTGCTCGAATCAAACTCGCTCTTCTCTACAGACTGGATAACAGGATTGCTTACACCGATATACTTCGTGGATACTTCACGAATATCTGTGGGATTACCACTCTGAACAAGCTTGTAATTATCATCTGCATCAACAGTATGAGTAATAAACACAGTCTTATCAGAATCAAATGATACGAAGTAATCTCCACTTGTATTCTGCTCCACAACTGACTTAACCTCATCTGACTTTAAATCAGCACCAATGGAATACGTGCCATCTTCGTTTGTTCCAATAGTAAACGGAGTATAGTACTTATCCTTTGTTGTGAAAATATTCTGTAACAAGCGAGAATCACCATACAGAGAAGAAGTATCAAAGGACTTAGCAGAGTCAAATTCCATGAATGTTCTGCCAAACTCATTCAACTTGCTCTTGACATCAACTTCATCTTCCATGCAATAATCAGGAAGAACAGCTGAATTTGTTGTCACAGTCAGATTTGTAACTGGACTTGTGATACCCAACTTGTTATAGTATTCAGTGTAGCCGTACATCTTAATCATCTCAGCGATTGTTTCGGTTGAATATGCATTCGACAAACCTAAGAATGAGTACCCATAGTCTTTATCGCTGATTGTATAACCTGGAATATAAACATGATTAGTCTTGAAAGCAGACATGTCAAATGTCTCAGTCTGCTGACTTACAGCATCCTTTATAGAGAACATTGCAGTGCAAGACTTAGAATAGTCTGGATTCATCAAGATAGCATGTCCACCGGAAACTGTGCTGCTCGGCTTCGTATATCCAGCTCCTGGAACAAGTTCATCATCACCTGGAATCCAAGAACCATAATCATATGTCGGCGGAATATAAACCATATCAAGGTCATATACCTTAGTATCGCTAAAGCCTCTTCCAGTAGAGTCAATCTTAAACTTCTTCAACTTGTACTTACTCAAAGTATCCATTGAAATCAACAACTCTGCACTAGAATTGATATAGTAAATAGGTGCTCCGTCATACGAAGTCATCTTGCAATTCTTTGTACAAGTAAAATAGCTGCTAATTCTTACATTATGCGAATCAACTAATGCAAAGAATTCATCATCTCTAGGTGTAATTGACTCATTAGCAAACAGCAAAAAGTTTACTGGTACAACTGACTTCCAAGACTCCTCGCAAACCGGAGTGAAATGAATATCATCCGTAGACTTAATTGTAATTGGAATGTACATACCTCCCATAGGAGTGCTCATTGATGAGCTATAATTATGCACCTCAGCAAAAATCTTTCTGTTTCCGGAACGATACATCTCACCCAAAATAGAATCGCAAATAACACGATTTGTAATTGTCAGCTGAATCTGAGTCATATCCTCAGAGAAACTCAATGAGAAACCAACACTTTTCTTGTTGTCTCTCTTATTAGTCTCATCATAAGAATAATGCTTCAAATCCTGCTCAAAAGCCATATTAGCTGTAACCAGATTAATCTCTGTATCCGGTACAGTATATACCGCCTGCGAAAGGTCTACCGCAGAAGTACCCTCCTTGTTTACGCCAGTGCTTGTAATGTTCAAAGCACTAGCTGTCATACCTGTCAAAGCTGTTGAAAGACAAACTGCTGATGTCATTACAGCGAAGCATGACTTGAATTTCTTGTGAATCTTCATCGTAATCCTTCTCCTCTCAAAAATTTCATTGTGGTTAAAAACCAGAATATAAATTTAAACTGTGGGGTATTTCAGGATTGCACTGAACTCGGCTTGTCCGATACCCCTCGTTGGTGGTGCTAGATATAACTACACCACCCCAGCTGATAACATATAATATTATCTCAAAAACTAAAACAAGATATTTCAATCTGCTTTATAACAATCAAAGTCATCTGGAGATAACTTATCATCCATATCATCTAAGTCCATGCTAGAAAGACCGTCATCTTCATCGAAATCCTCGGCGGAACAGCCTTCGTCACAGAAATCTTCATCATCAACAGGAATAAAATCTACATCGTCTAAATCTGAATCATGTACATGTGGCAGGTTATCCACATCCTCTGGCATCTCATCAAAAGAATCCATCAGCACATACAAATTATTTCTGTATGAAATACAGCTTGGAACTTCGGAAGTAGCAGTCTTTTTGGACTTCTTCGTATCTGTAACCTCGTGGATACCCGTTACTTCTTCGCTTGTAGGAACTTCCTTGCAGGAATTCAGCTCAAAATCCTTCACATGATTTCTGCGAACAATCTCAGATACCCCAATAGCTGCAATTGCACTTGCAATCAAACCGCAACAAGCATAAATCAAATAATTATTTTTCATTCTAAAAGCCTCCATTTCAAAAATCGAAAAATAAAGAAAAATATCAAAACACAGTTATCTCAAGAATTTTTATCAAAATCTACAGGTACTAATGCAATATGCTCGCACTAGTTTTTCCTCAAAATTCAGAGCAACTATAGCGTGTCTATAGAACTTGATATATTTGAATATAAATTCAAGTTTCTAAATTAAACTACTAAACAAGTATATAAATCAATCATTTTGATACTAAAATCAATGCAAACTATACGATATTACATAGCTCTGTTAAACTTGAATAACAATTCCTTATCTTACTGAATTAACAGTCTTCTGAGAATAAATACTCGCCAATTGGAGCATCAACTGAATTAGCATCACTTTCAGATACATCTGACTTTATAATTAAGCTATCTTCCGGAGAAGCAACTGACTCTAATATATTATCGGGCGTGCTTGGTGCATCTCCAAGAGTACCCTCGTCAGAACTACATCCGACTGTTAAAGAACTTAATAACAATAAAGATAAAATACAAGCTGTTTTAATAAAATTACTACTCACATAAACACCTCAAAAACAAAATAACATAAAAAATATTACTCGATAATATCTCTTATATAATAAATATAATCATATCATACTTTTAAACATAAAAATTGAGTGCCACACCAGAGATGATACCCTGATTTGACACTCAACCATACTATTTCGTATTTACTTGTTAACTCTGTAACTGTTACGCTAATTGTTATCCCTTGTAATAAATTTTACTACTCGCTGCATTTTGTAATAAATTTCATTCAATATTCTCAACATACTTTTTCAGATTCTACCCATTCTGAATTCTTCTCAAACTCTTTCTTAGCTTCTTCATAGTCCTTATCAAAATCAATTTAACTAAAACAGCGATACGCTGTTAAGAGTACCCCTACTATTGCTGTGAATAATGTTAGGCAAACTAAGAAACGTACATAACGTATCGTATGCAAACTATAAGGAACTTTACGCTTTTTCTTACGTTTCTTTTTCTTTGCCATGTAAATTCAACCTCTCAAATATTTAAATTAACCTTTCAAGCTTGCAAACATTGAGATACCCAAATCGCAGTAGATATCAAATGTTGGGAACGGTGCACACATTCTCGACGGAATAGAAAGTATCTTCATAGATCCTGCACGAATATCATCTACAGAACCGTACAATGCGATATTGATATCAGGTGTACGAATTACTTCTGATGACTCACCGCCTGCTGTACGTGTTTCGTGTGAAGAACCTTCCTTACTTTTTGCCATCTCATTCATGAAATCCTGTGTCATCTGTGCAGGAGAAATAAAAGCTACATTGCTTTTCTTTGCATATGCCAAAGCCTTTTGATAAGCTTGACCTACTGCCTGTGTCTTACTCATGTTTCTTGAATCCCAGCCAATCAACTGCAAGTAGTCCACAAGCACAGCTTTAGCATCGCATGCTTTTCTCGCCGTTTCAATTTCATCTAGGAACGTTTCAACCTTAAATGGGCGGTCAATCATAATAATCTTTCCGTAATTTTCATTGGTAAACAAGTCAACTCTACTTGCATCTTCCAATGTACGAACAGACTCGTTTGGAAATTTATCGTAAAGAATAACCTCCTGATTTACTCCACGCTTATGCTTCGTAATATCCGGCTCTTTACTATTATAAAGCCAATCATAGTGCACTGCTCTAAGCTGTGCCCACCAAGCTTGATATCCGCCTTCGTGTGCCCAAACTACAACAGAATGACCATGCTCAACAACGATATTATGAATCATTCGAGTTGTAAACTTGGACTTACCACCCTTTGTAGGAGCTACGATAGAATAAAAGTTAGGTGCGTAGATACCCCCTAGGTGCTCATTTAATTCTGTTAGCAGACCAAAGTCACCTATCTGCACTGTTTTATTCTGCTCTGAATCGTTAAGACCTTCCTCAGAAGAATCAATAAATCCAACTCCGGACTGCGTATCCATTACCGAGTCAATCTCAGCCATAGAAAACTTCGCATATGACATTGCTGCATCAGCACCTTGCAGAAACTTTCTACCAATCTTCATACCATCTGAAAGAATAAGCTCGGACTGCTTCATTACTTCCTCAAGTCGAACATTTTTATACTCCAATTTAAACTTCTCAAGTGTAAGTTCAAAATCATCATCAGATAAAGCAGGCTTGCCCTTTAATCGAGTAAAATGTTTCAAGACAGCAATTGTGTAAGCCGTAGCAGGATTCTCGTCCAAATCTGAATATGCGTTAATATCAATATGCTCATTTGCATCCAAAATTACAGACTCATTTCGCATAAGGTACATACGCATAAATTCATCATCTGGAACGATACCCCTTTCTCGAAAGGTATACATGACCTTATAAATAATATAATTCTCATCACTGAACACTTTCGGAATAATCTGACTATATACAGTGCTTCTCAGGGCTTTACACCTTGCATCTTTATTCAAAATAGTTGCTAAAATTGAATCTCCAAGCTGAGAAAGTCTTTCTTCTGGAGTCAAATAAACTTCTTCAACCAAAGCACACACCTCACAAAATAATTTTTACATTTAGTACCCGTAGGCTCAGCTAAAACGTTAATGCAACGAGTACGCTCAACATTAACTAAGCCAATTTATACGAGTGCTTAAATATAAATTTATGTGCTCTACTCAATAAAAGAAGCTCGCTGAAAACTAGCAAGCTTCTTAAATGAAATATGAAACAAAGCACACACTCTTTATAATAAAGCTGAGTACCCCACTTAGATGTGCAAATGAAGTACCCCATCTGTATTACTCCTCAAGCTCGTAACAAGGTGTACTTCGACTTCAACGGTAATGCATCTGCGAAAGATAAGTTGCCTACATAGACTAAAATATTAGCTATGTCACAGCTACTTAGCATGTCTACAAGTTTGTACATGTATCTTGCACTTTCGGCTGTTGCATCTATATCTAACAAAACGAACTTCTTTACTGTCTTTACTGCACACATCGCCCAAATAAAATAGATGCTCCGCAGTGTATAATAAATCTCATCAGAATCACACAAAGACTTATTCATTATAATCTCAGTCTTATCCTCACTAATCTGCACAAAGTTAAAACCACAAATCGCATTCATACCGTTGATTACCCTAGCCCACTCTGCACTTGAAAACAAATCTGAATATACCAGAAAGTTATGTGATACCCTTTTCTTTTCCTCCTCTGTCAGACTCTGCGTGTCCGTGAAAAGCATTCGATACCGATACCCCTTGTCGCATGGCATACAACGAATACAAGCCGTTTTAAGCCGCCTGTCCGCCGTATAGTGCCACGAGCCGCCCTGCAGCCCTATTTGCACCCGTTCCCCAGAAGCGAACGCCAGAGAAGCCCCTGTGACCTCTTTTGAAGAACAACCCAGTTTATCATCATACCGAACATACTCCAGCATAGGTTCACCAGATAAACACATCTCCATTGCAGTCATAACTGTATTCGCTGAAATAGGATTTGTCAATAACACATTGACCTTGCTATTGATATCTAGCATTTTCATCATGCCATCCGCAGTAAAACTAAGTTTCATTTTAACCTCCAATAAGAAGCAACTTAAAGTTAGCCTGATTCTTTGTTAAATCAGAATCCTCCAAAACAAGACTAATAGGTAACTTGAAAGACCAGAAACTATACTTGCCACTATCTGTGTTCACACTATAATAGTAGGTCTTCTTGGATACCCTGTCCTTAACCGAACCAACAAACAAATCTCCGGTTGAACCGATAAGCTTAGATAAAACAAAATTCTTGAACATATTTAACAACCTCTTACATGAAAAATTTTACATCAACAATCACTTACACCTTTTCATGTGTACTCAAAATATTACAAACTCACAGATAAAAAGAAACAGGTCAATGCGTTTCCACACTGACCTGTTTTAATTATGATACCCAGTTTAATTTTACATCATCGGAATAAAGATATTTGGGTCGCCATTCAGACTCTCAGCACTTTCGAGATACTGGAACTTCGGTGCTATATATCTTCCTGCATTCATAACATAAACTGCAGCTTCATTCACTGACATCGGAGCGTAGCTAACTACACTACAATCCTTTGCAGGATTGAACACTCTTGTCTTTGCAGTTCTATCCTTCCGCTTGATGCTTCCGATAATAGCTCCACTCATACGTCCCTTGGAATCCAAAGCATATATGAACTCCGGAATATCTTCTAAGACAGCACCAAGCTGGTCTGCTACAGATTGTGCGATACCCTTTTCTATAACTCGAACCTTTCGATTCAAACCTACCCACTCAGATGTATCAAGGAAACCAACATTTCCATCTCGATACAAAAGCATCTTTGTCTTACCGTCGAGAACACCAATCCAAGTGATTCTGTAATCGTCACTTTCATTAAGCTCAAGATACTTCGGCAGATAGATACCCAACTCGGAGTTTCCTACGTAAGGCAAGTCTTCACAATAAATTCTCAGCACTCTACCACGGTTATCTAATGCAACTAAAGTGTCGCTTGCAGATGCAGTGAAAGAATATTCAGCATCCGGAGAATCTACAATAAATCTTGACTTTCTCAAGAAGCCATCTTTCAGAGTATACAGACAAACTGTATCATCCTTCTGCTCTACTCCGTCAGTTGCCTTAAACTCATAATCCATGCTTGTTACTTCTGTACGTCTCGGATGATTTGCACCTTCCCTAGCTTTCAAATCAGCAAGCTCGTCCAGAATATATTTATCAACATCATTGATATACATTCTGCAAGTTTCCAACTGACTTTCCAACTGATTGTACCGAGCAACATACTTACCGCCTGTACGGAATACATTGATACGTCTGGATGTAATCCACTTCGCATAATCAGGTGTCACAATTTCATTATCGAAATTGTCCAAGATATACTTAACAGCAGCTTCATCAGATACCTTAAGAATCAGTCTTGTAACCTCGGCAAGTTTCTCCTTGTCATTGAATACTTCCAAGAAAGCTCTGGACTCAGCAATATCAGCTATCAAGCTTTTCTCTTCGCATTCAAGCTTCTTCTTGACAACCTGTCTACGCCACTTAACCCATTCTTCAATAACCCCCCAAACACCAAGCTTTACTGGCTCACCATTCAGAACAACAAAAATGTTAGCTGAAATAGAAGTCTGCAGGTCTGTATTCTTGTACAAGGACAACAAAACGTCATCTGTCTTGTTCTTTACACAGTCTACAAGGATTCCAGCACCATTATCAAAGTCAGATACATCGCCGCAATCTCTTACACCTGCGATATTCGCTTTGTTAATCTGAGATACTAAGTTCTGAATCTTGACACCGTAAGGAAATTCTACGATTGTAAGCTCCTTGCCTACCTTTGTAACCTTACCACGCAATTTCAACTTTGCAGAACCAGTTTGCATAAGCTTAGTTAGTTCCTTGTTGTTTCTTACGTAGTACCCTCCTGTTACAAAATCAGGGCAAATAACAGTGGAACACTTTCCATCTCGAATATACTCTGAGGTCAAATCAAGTACATCGTTAAAATTAAAAGATGGAATATTACAACTGAAACCTACTGCAATACCCTCTTGTGCATTACAGAGAACTGCAGGATATGTGACAGGCAAGTATTCCGGCTCTGTATTTCTGGAGTCATAACTCGGAATAAAGTTAATACCATCTAAGTCCTTAAAATACTCCTCAGTATTCGGATGTGCCTTTACTTCCGTATAACGAGATGCTGCAGGTGGGTCTGTGGTAGATACCCCACCAAAGTTACCCTGTCCGCTCAGGACAGGTAACTCCATAGAACCATTTCTATCTGTCAGCAATACCAACGCTGAATAAATAGTTGCATCACCGTGAGGGTGCAACTGCATGACAGAACCAACAAGGTCAGCAGACTTTACCTTACTCCCTGCCTTAAACTTGGAATGCAGAGTAGCGAGGATTCGTCTGTTTACTGGCTTCATACCATCTTGCAATGCAGGTAAAGCACGATTGATAATAACCTCTTTTGCATAATCAATATAACCATTCGTTAAGTTTGTCATACCTTCCGTCATGGTATCAAAATTATACTTTTCAGACAAAATATCAACTCCTTTTAAAAAGCTAAAAATAAACTTACATTTACAATTCTATAGCTTGAAAAGTAAATCATAATTTTACAAGAATCTGCAATTAAAATTTCTATAGATTACATTTTCTCTTTACTATATAATTATAACATTTATCTCAATATTTGTCAAGTCAATCTTGCAATAAAATAAGGCAACTAACAAATTTTATTAGCTGCCTTAAATAGTTTTATTCATCTTAAGCTATTAAAATATCAGAACAACAAATATTCCTGAGAATATCACGAGTACCCCTAATACGATTGATATAACTCTTATATATCTCTTAGAGAATACTGCCCAACCTCTTTTTCTGGCTAGAATCAAGAAAGTCGTAACTAGAATACTGGAAACAAGAACTACCCAGTATTTACTGCCGTTTAAGAACTCTTTTGCATATGTATTTGCAAGCTCTGTAATCAATAAGTTTTCATCTGCATCATAATAGGTCTCATTCTCACCTTTATTATTTACAAATGCAAAATCAGTATTCATATTCTCAAGTATTCTTCCGTCCTTCAAGGCTATAGAAACCTTTCCTGTCTCAGCAACTTCATAACTTGCTACAGCAGATAAAGAAGTATCATCTGAAAACATATCTGTATTATGCTGCACGATTGCAAATATTGCACTTGACTGCCAAACTAGAGCTACAATATAAATCAACTGCAAGATAAAAAATGCAATTATCACAATAAACTGCAATGGCTTATTTGCTCTCACAGACTCCTTTAAATTACTAACCGTCTTTTTCTTACCCAAAGGATAATGTCCCATAGTTCTCCGCCTTTCCGTATATAGTGTTAATCGGGTCACCTAATATATTCGGAACTGAAACACTAGGCAAGGTAGGTGACGTAATTAAAAATCTATCATATATAAGCTTCGTAATATAAGAATCATACTCTGCACGATGATACCCCAACTTCGTTGCTGGAATACTAATATTGAATAGCTTTGCCATGTCCTCTAGCTTGTGACTCTTGTTTCTATAATACTTTCTAGCTAAGGCAAGAGTATCGATACCTGTTCTTTCACCTTTCAATGTGAAATCAAATCCCATAGGCTTTGCCTTTCTGCACACAAATTCATAGTCAAAAGGCAGATTGTGACCAAGCAAAGGCAGACGCTCGCAATACTCAATAAAAGATGGCAAAATTTCTTCAATCTCCAATGCATCAACAAGCATATCCGAAGTGATACCCGAAATACGCTGTGCATCTCTACTGAAGTACCCCCTTGGCTTTACCAACGTGCAGAACTTACTCACAGGAACATCATCTATAATCTTCCATGCACCTATCTCAATTATCTCACTGGATACAGGTGAAAGACCAGTGGTCTCTAAGTCAAAAACAACATAACTATGCATAATTACTCCTCACAAAATTATAGCAAAAGAGGGCTTATGACTAAGCCCTCAAGAGCATATTATCCAACACAAACAGTAAATCAACCTACCTGAGTGTACTCAACTTCATCATCAATATCAGAGTTATCAATCTCTTCCATGAGCATCTCATTCTTTTCGAGCAACTCAGATACAGTACCCCCAAGAGCTTCAGTTAAGATTGCCTTTCTCTGTCTGTACTTATCAGCACCAAACAGAGCATCAATCAGTTCTCTTGTAGGCTCGTCATTGAAATCCAATGTCAAAGGAACAAGATTTCTTGTATCAGGATGAATTGTAGTCTCACGCAGAACAGCAGGGTCTACCTCACCAAGTCCCTTGAATCGGTTGATTGCAGTAACTCTACCAGCATTCTCGCTTACGATTTCATCACGCTGAGCGTCATCTCTTGCATATACAGCAGTTCCATCTGAAAGCTTGATTTCAAATCGAGGTGTCTCTGCAATATAAACCATACCCCTACGAAGCATCTCCGGAGCAAGTTTATAGAAAATCAAGAACAGAAGTACCCGAATCTGGAATCCGTCCTCATCTGCGTCTGTAGCAAAAATAATCTTGCCAACTTTCGATGCATTAATGTCAAACAAACCACTATCGCCGATGTCCATACCAGTACCAAGCAATCTGAAGATATCAGAAATAACAGCGTTCTTGACAATCTTATCTGCTGTCGTTTTCATAACATTCAAGCATTTACCACGAATCGGCATGATAGCTTGGAAGCTTGCGTCACGAGCCTGCTTGATTGCACCCATTGCGGAATCACCTTCCACAATCCAAAGCTCAACAGCAGAGTAATTCTTCTTAATATAAGCATGGCAAGTTACGAACTTACTCGGTACTTTACTCTTTACAGCTTTCTTTGCATCACGAATAAGTTTAGCAGCTTCTCTGATTTCAATTCTGGTCTCTGCTTCACGAACAACACGCTCCACAGCATCCAGAATGTCTTCGTTACCCTTACCATACTCAATGTTCAGCTTGTCCAAGATAGTCTTATAAACAATATCTCGAATAAATCCGTTGTCAAGACCGTCCTTCGTCTGGTTACGGAAAGAAGCATAGTTACTGTAAGAAGAAACAGCAATTGTCAAAACACTGTTATAATCTTCCGGCTCTAACTTGATACCCCTGTCCTTAGCACGCTCTCTGAAGAACATAGAAATAGCATCTTGGATACCCTCATACTGAGAACCGCCAGCCATTTTTACGCTGTTGTGATAACAGCAATGTCTCAGGTTCTTCTTTCCTGCTAATGCAATAGCTGCATCAACTCTGCATACCCAAATATAAGGCTTGCCTTCTACAGTGATATTACCGTGACCGAAATCACTTGCTGTGTAAATCTCTGTATCTTCTCCATCAGAATTTTTCAGTAAGCCGCCATTATACTTATTTCTCAGCAGATCAGACAAATCTCCTGCCTTTACGTATTCATCTCTTCCAGACTGCTTATCTGTAAAGTGTAAATCGATTCCTGCAACATAAGCAATATCTCGGCATACTTCGTAAAGCCAATCGCCGCCAACATTCACATCTGTGAATACTTCGTCATCTGGCTTCCACTTTACATATGTGCCATTGGGCTCATCTGTATCAGAAATATCAGGAACGAAAGATTCCATATCATACTGAGTACGGAACACATCGACAGGATTTCCATCGATAACAGGCATACCCCTCTCGAATTCCATTCTTGTTTTCTTACCATCACGGTAAGACTCAACAATAAAATATCGAGAAGTATACTGCGTGGCTGCAGCTCCTAGACCGTTCAAACCTACAGAATAAAGATAGTTAAAATCCTTCTCGTTAAATGTAGACCAATCACGAATCGCTGCAAGCTCTTCCTGATTCTTTCCGTACTTACCACCACCGTACAACTCATTGTAGATGATGTGCCAGTTCCAAGTTTTCAGCTTGTCATTCCAACCAAGAGGTACGCCACGTCCATAATCTCGAACGGAAATAGAACCGTCTTCATAATAAACTACGTCAAGACTATCACCATAGCCAGAAGAAACTTCATCAAGGGCATTACCGTAAATCTCAGTAAAACCATGTCTAGCACCGTCCAGACCAGCTGAACCCAAAATAGATGCAGGTCGCATACGGATACGCTCACATCCAAGCAACTGGTCAATACTTGAATCGTTATAAGAACTACTCATTTTTTCAGCCAATTATAAAACCTCCTCAAAACTGAAGCTAATTACTATAATTTTTATCCCTCAAGAACTTAATATATAATCAGAGCTTGATTATATAAAAACTACATCCTTAAATTTTATTCATCACAGTAACTAGTCTCTACCACTTTCAGGTTATTCAGCAAAGTTTAGACTTGCTTCACCCTAAAATGGTCATGTATGTGCAATAAAACCTTATATAATAAGTATAGCATACAACTCAATAAAATACAAGTGGTTTCTGCACTATTTATCAGCATTCTCAAAATATTTTTTACTGACTCAAGAGATTTTACAAAGTCCTCAAATCTATTTAGACCGTCTTGCAAGTCGCAAATAAAATTGTCTATACTCATACTTGCAAACAACCAACATAAAGCAATAAAAATCCAAACATGAAATAACATATCAATTGTTCTTCTCAAAGTACCCCTCCTTCAAGTGGTTATAAAAATAGCCTAAGTCTCAACATCTGTAAGACTTAGGCGTAAATCGTTCTTATCTCTTCTACTATGGAAAAAAGACTCAGTGTTTCCACTAAGTCCTTTTTCCAAGCACAATAAAATAAAGTAAATAAATCACGTGACGTGATGCCTACAGCAAATCTACCCTTAAGATAAATTAACCATAAGCAGAGGGCTGGCACTAGGATGATACCCACCCTCCTTGCACTAATATAATAACATGAAAACTTAAGTTTGTCAAGCCCTTCTTGAAAAAATTGTCAAGGACTATAAAATATTCTGAGTGCGAAACAGGTCGTTAAACTCATCGCCAGACATCTCCACAGGTTCAGTATACTTAATCCGGCTCTTTTCCACGTTGTTAGGCTTACTTTCAATCTCAACTTTTTTGGGAATTATCAGTGATGATGTCAGAATATTATAATCAGTATCAATATTATCTTCAGTCTTAGCAGATTTATAAGGGTATAGACCATCAATCACTGCCATCTTATCTGAATGTTCCCTATTCCAGTGCCAAACAGCCAGCGTCAAAATCAGCGTTTTCTTCCCTCGTTGATTCCGCATGAAAGCCAAAGCCAGAACCGCATTAAATTCCGTTCTTGTCGTACCCATGTCAAAAATGCAACAAACAATATCCTTACTCAGCAAGTCTGCATAAGATACCCCATTCGCCTCTGCCTCTGGATTCTCCCGAAGCTGCTTTACATCCAAAGAGCTCATCACCGGAGCAACGTCTAAGCAATGCTTATAGCACGTAGAAATATACGGATACAAAAACCCATTGGAATTACAAGAACTACCCAGACGAATCAGATACGAAGCATCCGGTTCTTTCCCCAACGTAGCATTGTTCATAAGGCTTTGCAGAATTTCTTCCACCTCATCAATGGACTCCTGCGTAAATTTAGACCTACCCTTCTGCAATACAGCATCCATAGAAAAATTTATACCAATCAGAGATTTTCTGATATTAAACTTTTCACAGAAGTTATCACCATCTTCCACTTTGTCCTCAAGCACTTCTTTCTTTCTCAGCTTAGAACAATGTGGGCACTCTACAAAGTTTCTCATAACTGGATTGTAGATTTTTCCATCTCTACAACCATAAGGACAATCAGTGCTGAACGTAGTTCTCATCAAGCTCCCTCTTTCCTGACTTCGTTGAAAATACAATGTAATGTACCCCTGCCTGGAGCATACCCTGACGAACTTCTGTACTCAAAGCAGATGCATTGCCTACAGACTTCTTCAGATGTTCTGAATATTCTGTGTACAACTCATCCAAATCGCTGAATGCAGGAGAACTCTGCAGGTCAAGTGCTACACAAAAACTATGCCGAAATACATCTCTAATAATATCAGGAGATTTAGACATCATAGCATACTTATCTGGGCACTTTCTTCCAATCTCATCTGAACATGAGAAAAACTGTGCTACAGAACGTCTTGAAATCTCCGCATAATTAGTACCCTTTCCTGAGCCTGTTCTTTTATCTCTCTTTACAAAAAACATAACTTATCCCTCCAATAATAAGTCCATGATACATGATAGGTCTACATTCGTGAAATCAGATGCGGCTTGTGCTCTAGTCTTGATTACACTATTTAGTCTATCAAGCTCCTTACCTTCTGAGCATAAAAGCATGATATGCTTTCCGACAATATTAAAACTACGAGTTACACGCCCCTCAAACTGAATCATCTTACTTGGATTCGGGTCGAAACTATAGAAAATGCAATAGTTACAATCGCCAAAATTTAAGCCCTTCTGGACGTTTGTAATTAGAACTCTAAATTCTGAATTCTTGAAGCCACGAATAATTGATTCTCGCTCAGTATCCTTTGTATCTCCGCAAAGAATTCTGTTTGAGTACCCCTTATTTGCAAGCCAAATAGATAAACTCTCCTGTGCCTCACGATAATGAGAGAAAATCAAGATAGTATCTGCATCCTCACAGTCGTCTTCAAGTGCTTTCGATAAGCTCTGCAATTTTGGTACGTTATACTCATTGAACTCTATTGAGTCATCTATTGCATTAGGACAATCGTAAACCATCTGAGCCATACTTGTACGACTCAACCAATATTTCTGGATAGAAGATAGCTTTGAAGTAAGAATCTTACTCGTACAATCTTCCATTACAGCACCCTTATCTCTTCGTGTTCTGGCGAAATATCTGTAGCCTACTAATCTTCGGAAAGCCTTCTGATTCTTATACTTCCCATTCGGCTTCGGATACATACCCCTATAGTCAAAACATACATATTCCTTCTGGAAATTTGATTTTGTCGGCAACATCAAAGGGTCTAGCAATGTAAGCTGACTAAAGAACGTATCCAATCTCGTTTCAAAAGGCGTAGCATTTAGGAAAACTACCCTATCGAAGAAAGGCAACAGAGCCTTTGCATTTTTCGTAATGCCTGCGGAAAGATTTCCTAATACAGAACTTTCGTCTACTATAAGTAAATCAAAAGGTGAGCCAAATCCCATACTTCTGCACTGCTGAAGCCATTCTATAAATAAATTCTGTGTCAAAAGCGTATGGCTACCCACAACTCCGTAATTCATATTTACTCCTGCTGGGTGTAAAGAAGTAAACTTACCACAGTTTACCTTATCTCCATACAGAGTTTCTACATACTTACCTGTAAACTTGACAAACTCGAATCTCATCTGCTCAATCAAGTTCTTCTCAGTCAATATCAGATAGTTAAAAGTCTTGCCTGACGATGTATATGCATTATGCAAGATTTGACATAAAGCAGCTGCTTCAGCAGTCTTACCCATACCAACTGAATCTCCGAGAATGCAGTTTCTTGCAAAATACATAAATGCAGCTCCAAGCGTCTGCTCATCTCTAAGAGTACCCACTCTATAGCCGATTTCTGTTTCCGGACGAATCTTTCCATATGTTTCAGTTTCATCAATAATTTTCTGAGTATCTGTCCCAGAAAGATTATAGATAATATGCCTTAAATCAGAAAACACTCCGTTTTCCTCGTCCAATTTTATAATCTGCTCAAGCTTTTCACAGTCTTCTGGCATCAAAGAACCCTGATATCTGTCATTATATAATTTAACAACCTTCGCACGTCCCAAACTAAACACCTCGCAAAACGAACAAAATAAAAATACTAATCAATAATACACAACTCAAAATAAAAATCACGCACAAGATAATATATCCTGCACGTGATTTAATACTGTCAATTAAATTCAAGAATTCTCTTGATGTGACTTATATGCCTCTAAAACAGCATTTGAAATTTTATCACTTAGTTCCTTGCTCAAAGGATGAACTAAGTCCTCAAACCTCCTCTTGCTGTTATAGATTTTCGTATGCCCCGTATTTGGCATCGAAACAAACAAACCTCGGTCACCGTTTATAATAGAAATTTTATGAATTGCAAGCGAATCATCCAAAACTACCGTAGCCTCTGCACAAATACCTGTGGACGGAGCATATGAATTGATTACTACTTTCGTAACATCCATAAGATACCCCTTTCTTAAGCCATTGCGTTGAAATCATCTGTACTCATCATTCCTGCATTGTTATCTGCAGGTGCATTATTGGTTGTATTATTTGTGTTCTTTTCCTTCAGAACAGGCTTATACTCATCATACTCAACAACTTCGCCAATCTTGCTGTCATCTGAGCTATTAGTTTCAGTTTTGCCATCTTCATCAGACTTCGTTTCAGTGGATACCTGAGAAACAAGTGAATCTACGCTACCTGGAGTTACAACACAAAGTGCATTCTTGGTTGTCAAATCGGTAGTATCCAGAGCAACTCTTGAACCAATCTGATAATCGTAAATCTTCCACTTGCCGCCTTTATAGATGAAATCATAGGTAACAACCAGCTCTGTAATCTTACCATCTTCACCTTGAACGAGTTCTCTGCACTTTACAGAAGCATAATTCTGCTGCCCCTGTAAATAAGATGTAATCCAAGTAGCTTTCTGCTTGCCTGCTACACTCAACATATTGGTCTTAATTCTATCCAACTGAGAGTTAGAAAGACTCATATCAACCATATCTGAGAACTTATCAGATGAATCATCTGCTAACAACTGCTGTGCACTGAAATCTGCGATTAGACCTTCAATGCTCTTCTTATCATTATTAGTCAAACTAATACTTGATGTAAAGCCTGTTGTTTCAACCTCATCAGTATTGATAGACGGCTCACCATCAATTGAAGAACTCAGAAGCACGTCCTGAACAATCTTCAATTCACCATCAATAAGTTCGATAACGTAGTAATATCTATCTGTGTAGATAGGAAGTGTCATATTACTGCCCTTTGCTCGAACCTTTCTGGAAACTGTTGCACCGCATTCAATGCGAGTACCCTTGATATCAAATACAGACAAAGTAAAGTTATCATACTTTCTGTAAGTGGTATCAAAATAGTCTTCGAAGTATTTATCAAGACCACTAAAGTTATCTACCAGACTATAAAGACCAATGAAATTATCTTCATCAAGGCACTTGTAATAACGATACAAAGCTCCATAGACATTATCAGCAACAGATGAGGAATCTTCCTCATTGTAATTTGTTCTGCCCTCTGTCATATCGTTATCTACCTTGTAATTCAGCATATACATATGCTCACAGTTATATCCCTGATTGATGCCCATTGTATAATTAGGTACAAGAATATAACGCATAACCATTGTAGCTCCACACTGTTCCTGTTCATTATCAATCAGTCCAGTGTAGGTCTTCTGGTTGCCAGTTTCATAAACATCCTGTGTAGGAGTCAAATCACGCTGCTCTGCAATAATATCATCAACTTTACCGTAGTTATCTTCAAAAGACTGCTTTAACTGCTGTGCTGATTCCTCTTCACCACCACCGCCGCTGAAGCCATACAGCTTTTCAAGAATACTCAACCAACGCTCATACCGAACTTTAAGCTTAGTATCGTAATTCGGTTCACCCATTACAATTGTACTTTCAGCTTTAACATCCTTTTTGAAATCAATGGTTTTATAAGTAACATCGACTACAATACTACGGGATGAAGCATCCATACCACGGATATTCATAGAACTTCTCTGCCAATAATACGGTGTTCTCTCAAACTCTGTAAGCAGATAGTCAGTATAACAACTGTCAATTACGCCATCATCTGCAGACAATGTGCCACAAAGCTGTGCATCTACAGAGTCCATATAAGAAACAACTGCGTCTTTATCACTAGACGGAACAGCATCCAAAGAAGATAAATCAAGCAGAGTTCTATTACTTACCTGTGCGTAAATTGCTGCTTCCTTTTCATTCACAGACATATTCACGTTTACAAGCTCAGACTCTGTATTCAAAGCCTCAATATTTTTTAACTCTGCAATCTCTGCTGTACTACCTCCGCAACCAGCAAGCAAAGTACAGCATGTTAATGCTGCAACTAAAGTAGATACCCTTTTCTTTCTCATTGGTTAACCTCCAAACAAATTAAATATGCAACTGCGTTCCCTTTTTAATAACCTTACCAGTTAATAATGCATTCTGCACTTCTTTCTTAGTAAAGTATTTGTATACTACAGACATCTCACAATGTGGATGTTTCCGTAAAAAGGAACGTAAGTCTTTAGGTTCTTCATCTCTGCTGCCAAATTCAGACTTTTCAGGCTGTATCACAACCATTTCTAAACTCGGTGCTCCTTTAGGGACTTCTTTTGAAGCCTTACTTAAAGAACCGGAACTTTTGCTAGAATCATTGACATTACGGCTATCTCTCGCTTTCTTCGTTTCAACTCCTAAAGTAGATGAACTCTTCTTTGACTTTGTAGTCTGTCTTGCGGAAGAAGAACTAGAAACTTCAGATACCCCTTGCTTTTTCTTTTTAACCTTTTTCAGAATCTTTATACTTGAATAAATATCTGAATCCAGATATTCATCCTCATAAACTACAGATTCCTCAACAGTCTGGTCATCTGACTCATCTGAAGAAATGTCATCGTCTTCATTGTCGTCTGATTCATCAAAGTCATAGCTATCCTCGTCTTCATCATCTGATTCATTAAAGTCATAGCTATCCTCATCTTCGTCGTCTTCCTCATCTTCTTCACTGTCTGAAATATCATCAGAATCATCTCCATCGTCTTCATAACCACTGGAAATATCCTCTGAATCATCTTCTTCGTCTGAGCTTAAATCATAGTCATCTTCCTCATCATCGTAGTTACTCGAAATATCTTCATCTTCTTCGTCATCACTTGAAATATCTTCCTCATAGTCCTCAGACTGGATACCATGTTCCTCGTCTTCTTCATCAGCAAGATTTTCCTCAATAACTTCAATAGACTTTAGAATATCACTATCCAAATATTCGTCCTCGAAGTCGTCAGTACCCTGTACTTGAACATTCTGTTCTAACTCTTGCTCTGGTTCCTTCTGAGTATCATGACTCATTCCGACTTCTTCAAGCAAGTCATCCTGTGTTTTTTCAACTACTTCATCTGTAGTTTCCGTAGCGGATATCGCCTGATTATTAGCCGATTTAGATTCATCAGCTTCAGTAGTTAAATCAATCTCAGAAACAATAGAATTTTCATCTTCCTCTTTTTCTTCAACTTCTTCGACTTTATCCTCTGCTAAATTGGAATCAGATTCAACATTGCTATAGAACTTAGTCTGCTTAGAATTATCTTCAAAATTTTCAAGATTGTCTAAATCAACCTCTTCTGAAACAATGTCTTGCAAACCTAACTCAGCTTGCATCTTCTCAAGTTCTCTTTGCAAGATGTCAATATCAGGAATTACACATCTTTCCTCAGATGTTTGAATCTTATAATCCTCAACATAAGGTTCAGAACCGAAGTCAACCATCTCTTCATCTTCTGCAAGCTGAATTTCATTATCGTACTTAATCTTATAATCAGCATTTACAAGATTACTTAAACCTAAATTTCTGGTGGTGCAAATCTTAGACTGAGCTAAGTGAAATACATCTTCTTTCAGTGCATTCAAGTCAACTGCGTCCTTGCATAACATCTCAGTATAAACTAATAAGTCTAAATTAAATGCCGTAGGACAGTAATTAAAACTTACTTGCACATAACCACCTCCAAACTACCGAAATTAAAAATCAATTAAAAAATGTCATCAAAAGTTCCCAAGTCATCTGCAAAAGAATCCTCTTCAATATCAGAACTGTCAAAATTAGTACCCTCTTCGCCAATCAAAGGCTTATCTGAATAACTACTAGGCTCGTCTGAATTTCTAGCAGCTTCATTTATTTCGTTCTGTGAATAATCCGGATTTCCAAAATCAAAATCCACATCTGCATCGTAACCACTCATGTCAACATGAACTTCCTCAGCTTCCTGAACATAAGAACTTGATTCACTAGCACTTCGACTGCTATGCTGTAACAACTCCATTTCCTCTTGCTCACGCTGTTGTCTAACAGCCTGTGCAGATTCCATCCTATCAGCACCAGATGCATACCCAGAAACAGGTGGCTTTGATAAAACTCTTGGCTTAGTATATGTAACTCTTGGAGTTTCATTCTGCATAACAGGCTTCTTCTGTTCCTGAACTACTTCTCTAGGCTGCTCAGAAACAACTGGCTTACTTGCACGATGCATTTCATCATGATGTGCAACTTCTCGCTTTGTCTGTATTTCTCCTGTGCTAGATACCCCTCTTGCTGGTACACTAGCATTATCAGAGAATACATCAAAGTCATCATCTAAGCTATCATCGCTCAAGTCTAAATTCTCTACAGCCTTATTATTCATCTCTTCAGATAAATATCCAGCTGCAACAGAATTAGACACCTCATCTGGTTCAAGTTTCTCCCATACTTTTAGCAGATAATCAAACAAATCATTGTTCTTGACATTACTATCTGACAAGGCAGGTCCGTGTATGAACATCGTCTCAGGTGCAACTGCAGGTAAACGTACAGCCATATCACCCTTATTACTTAATTTATAAGGAAAATCTCTAGGCTTAGTACCCGTACTCGACTCGATATGTCCTGCATCTCCACATACAGAAATACGGCACGGAATCAAGTCTGTAGCAGTCTTGGCAATAATATCGTTCTTAACTACATGAGGAATTAAGAAAGCTCTGATACCTAATGCAGGCAACTGCGAAATTAATTCCACAAGTAATCCCTGAAATTCCTGCTTAACTTCCTTTTCCATACGCTCTGCAAGCGTTACAACCTCATCAATCAAAACATAAATAATCGGCATATGAACTGTAGGATTCCTCTCCTTGAAGTCCCAGATATTTACGAATCCAGCATCACCAATAATCTTCTTACGCTTCGGAGCAAGGTCTTTTACAACACTTCGCAATGTATTAACAATATTTAAATCTCCCGATACAAACTTCTTTACATGCGGAAGTTTAAATGCCTTAAAGTCTGAGATACCCTCCTTTGGGTCACATATATAAATGTTCAATTCAGATGGTGGTACAAATGCACACATCTGAGTCAAAATAGCCTGTACAAACCATGACTTACCGCTTCTCGGCATACCAGTAATCAAAACACTCTCTATTTTCTTGAAGTCTGTCTTAATAACCTTACCCATGTGATTTACACCAATCACAACAGGCATATAGTTCTTCGTGTCAAGCATAAAATCTTTGCAATTATCATACATATCTTTGACTGAAATCATTGCTGACTTACCAGTAAATACTGTGATAATACACTTCTTTCCGATTGCATCTGCCTTTGCATAAACACTGGAGTTAAATTCACCATCTGCATATGCATAAAGCGTAGCAATCTCATTCGCTACTAAATCAGCCTTCAAACCAATAGGTCTATTGAACGTAAGTTTGAATGTAAACAAGTTTTTCTCAAGCTTCTCCAAATCAGGTAAACTCTCTTCCTTGATACCCGATGCTTCGCATGCTTCTCTAAGCTTCTCATTCCAGAATAAGAACTCGTTTGAATCCTCGTCCAGCAACTCAACTTTTGAGAAACTCGGTGTAATATTCATCAGAACTTTTGTAAACGCCTCATAAAGATACTGACGTGTGTAGATACCCATATCAGGAACTACAAGAGAATTTAATGCATCCTCAGTAGACATAGCTTCAGCAGGCTCTGAACCTAATAAACCTTCAGCAGTTGAGAAGAAATCATCATTTGAAAAATCATCTTCTGAACCTTCTTCTGAATCATCGTCAGAGCCAAAATCAAAATCCTCGTCATCGTCATCATCTGAACCAAAGTCGAAGTCACCATCATCGTCATCTGAGCCAAAATCAAAGTCACAATCTGAACTATCGAAATCATTATTGAAATCAGAAGTAGCATCTAAAGTAGGCTGTCCCTGAGATTGCTGTGTAACATCGCCATCTACATACTTTGATGTGCATTCTTTCGCTTTCTCTACATTGAACATTAAAACTAAACCGCCTGTGCCTGCCGATAGGATACCCCCTATCAGCATGTTAAAGCCCAGTGACTTTACACCAAATAAAGTCAAAACTAAACCTACACCAGCACAAATTCCGCTTACTACAAATGTATTACTACCCCAAACAGACCAGAACTTTGGAGTCAGACCTTTAAATGAACCTACAAGCTCCTTTGAGAAACTTAAAGCTCCCTTTGCACCCTTTGCAGCTGCATCGAAAATCTTATCTTCTGTAGAAGTTCCACTCCCCTGCTGATTCATTCCGCCTTGTCCCTGAGTACCCATGCCGTTCATGTCACCCATAGGATTCATATTAAAGCCGCCCACCTGTGGGTTCATCATAGATGGCTGAGTACCCATTCCTGAATCCATTGAAGAATCTGAGCCAAATAAATCGTCATTGAAGAAGTCATCGTCATCTGACTGACCTGGGGCAAACTCAGGCGGATTCATTCTATTCTGTCTCTCTGCACGAGCTGCATCTGCATCGAAATCATCAAACATATCTGGCATACTAACACCTCCCTATAGAAAATTACTTTGATAAGAATGAAAAAAGCAGAATCAGTGCAAAGATGATTCCAACTACAACGAAGTAACCAACTCTGGACTTTTCTGCAATCTTCTCATTCTTAGCAACATAAACTGAAAGCATAATCAAAATAGCTACTAAGAAAAACATTAAAACTACCCCTTTATTTTGTTACTCGGTGTCTCTTGCTGCCTCGTCTTCCTTACTCTGCTTCTCTTCTACCCAGTCTGTGTATTGATCCATAATATACTCATATACGGATGTACCATCTGTGTAGCTGCAAGCAGTATCTAAGTCAGCATCGTCTTCTACAAGCCAACCACCGAGTGTCACCTTATCCAGAACAATATCGACCTGAATATCTCTCTTTTTTGCATCGTCCTTAGCATAATATGCAAGAATCTGGTCGTAAATATACTGCTGTGCCTTTATAGAGTCGTTCTCAAGTGTGATGTACTGGTAAAGATGCTCAAAAATCTCTTCTGAGTTGTCTTTCCAGAAGTCCTTATAGGACAAGTCGAGAACCTTCAGATTCATAGTGTAAATCCGGCGACCGTTCGCAAATACGGCTTCACGCTCTGTGCTCTCAATTTCCATCGATGTTAACGCCTGAGAATACATCTTTCTTGCAAACTGTGTGTAATAGTCCTGCGAAGCATCGACATCGCTATAATAACTATCATATTTATTTACAATCATAGACAGCTGAGCATACTTTTCAGCATTAGCCATGTCCAGTAATGAAACTGCACGAAGATATTGATAAACAACCTCTTCTGCTGTTAAACCCTCATCGGAAACTGCAATAGGCTCACCCTCGTCATTCCATCTAAATCCTGCAGGTGGTTCTCCATAAACCTCAATCAGAGCTTGCTGCTCCATCTCTGCATCGCTAAGCTGTGCCTCTGTAACAGGCTCAGTCTCCATAGCTGCCATAGAAGCTGACTCCTCAGCAACCTTCGCTTCTTTTGCCTTACTTACATTCGCTACAATCAATAGTGTAACAAACAAACCTACCCCGATTAAAATCAAAATCAGCTTAATTGGCTTCTTCTTTTTCTCTGGCTCTACATCTTGACTGTAAACATTTGTATTATTATCCGCCATAACTGTTATCTCCTTCCAAATAACTCAAACTTGAATCATAATCACTTTGACACCCGTAGTCGATACCATTATCTGAACCAAACTCATTCACATATTCCTCTGACTCCTCGGAATACATCGTATTGTCATCAAGGTCTTGTGCAAAGTCATTGATATCCAGTGTAATACCAGTACGAAAAATATCACTCTTTGCAAGCTCCTCCGGCAAAGATACCCGTGAAATCGTATACATGGTTTTATCTAAGCCAATTAGAAAAGCTTTACTATAAGGATTGCTAAGCTGTGCGTCACCTTCCGTAAATGCTGATAAATCCTTGTTCTCTGTAACTAGACGATTCAACTCCGGTAACATTTGCTGAATTGTAAGTCGATTACATAAATCTTCTCTAACCTCAGCGTCCCAGATACAACCAATCGCAATTGATGTAATATTCGAGAATACACCAAATCGGTCATCATCAAGCATATCTCGTACTTTATTTGTTACGATAATGTTGATATCACCCAATTTACGTCCACCTGTCAGAGCTACTGTAATAGTCTTATCCGCATCCGGAAATCCACCCCAACGCTGAAACTCTTCCCATAGCTTGAAGTTAAATTTACCAGCTTTCTTACTAAACACGGAACGAAGATAGGAAATATTCGCTGCACATAGCTGCATCAAAGACATCTGCGTATGGTCTACATTGGCTTCAGATTTTCCTGCCATACCAAATGAGCAAACAACCAACTTCGCATTCATAATCCCATCTACAGAGATACGCTTTCTAAACAACGAAGCACGGATACCCGATGGCTCAAAATATCTTGAAACCTTAGCCAAACACATCTCGATTGCTTTCTGATACCCCTTGTTTGATGTAATCAAACGGTTTACATCGTTCTGAGTCATAGCTGCATCAATGATTCCCATCTTCTGCTGGTATCTTGAATGTCTAAACTTATTCGTTACAGCTCGCTCTACATCACCATCTGTAGTCAAGTCCTTTAGAGTGCTGTAAACGTCAAACAATGTCAAGCCCTTTGACAGACCCCAAGAATCCATATTCTCCATGTAAACACCACGTTTTGAATATGTCAAGGAAACTGCATCACTCATTACAATATCTACCCATTCGTCCTGTGCTACTGAGTTACCTAGCAAGGTCTTAAAGATAGAAAGTGTAAATGAAGTACTTAATCCATACATGTCCTTATCAATATCAGGGTCTCCAGTTAGAATAATTTCTACTGGGTCAAAATAAGCACCCTGACCTTCTGCCATGTTCAGAACTACAACTTCATCATTGCCTGATAAGTACCCTGCCATCGGCAAATACTCGAAACCCTCAATATCCATGATAGTTCCGTTGTACTTGTCATTGGCAAGCAACTGTATCAATAAGCATTTTACAAAGAATGACTTACCACCACCAGTCTCGGCTGTGATAAGCCAGTTTTCCGCTGTTTCTGTCGTTCTCTTAACAGGTTTTAAGCAAGGGAAACAAGAGTAAATATCTGTACCCCAATAGATACCCTCCTTACCTACCATGCCCTGAGAATATGAACAGAAACGAGCCAATATTTCATCTGTAAGTACGTTACTACCAACACATTTTAAAACTGAATCGTCAAACTCTAAGGAGAAAGGACTAAACACGTTTAGGTAATCCTGAATGTTCAGCATTACTCTCGTAATCTTGACGTTAATCGTCTTACAAATGCTGACTAATTCTTTTATCGTGTCATCAAATGCTTCTCCACGCTTTCCAGATACGAACATTACGCTGCGAAAACGGAATGTTTTTCTCTTTCTACGAATCTCAGCCTCACTAAGATAAGTCAATGAGTCTTTTCTCCACTGCTGGCTATCCAGTAATGCCAGATTTGAATGCAAGTTATACTCATCGACCTCCCCAGTTTCAGCTTCAATCAATTTCCAAGTCTTTAACTTGGACTGCATCTGCGGAGAATTCCATAAAATTTGATGCTTTTCAAATGTGCTCACAAAGGAAATACGTACTCCTTCCTTACACACATTTCTCAAGGTCGAACGATATGACAACTCTAACTCAGAGGGATATCCGTCTATGGTATACATAAACGTTACATTCTCCTCATTAGAATAAAATCCTTTCATATCCATATAATAATTCGCACGTCTCAGCTCTCCAGACATGGAATCATTCTTTGTAAGATATGTGCATGCAATTTTATCCCAAAGTTGCCAGAATTTTATAGTTCTTTTCTTATGCTGCTTTCCGAACATGGATAAATCTTACCTCCTTACATCTACCTCGATGTACTTATCCATACGCTCAAACATACCCGTAGTAGTACCCAATGTAGAATAAGCTGCCAGACGCATATCTGGCTGTGAAGCATTCGGGAACTTCTTGATTGTAGGCAAAGTCAAAAATGCGTTTGGAAACTGCACAAATGGGAAAATACAATTTTTCGGATTCAGCTTGAATTTAGCTAAGTCCGTAGAACCGCTAACTGCGGCAATTTGCTTCACATTCGTTCCGTTTAGAATAACATCTGCACCAAACAGTCTGTCAATGATAATAATTACATCATACGTCCCTGCGTTCATGATACCCGTTAAAGTCTCTTTCTGCGGTGTATTTGTAACTATCAACTCATGGCTGTACAACTCTGTCCGCTGTGCAGACTCCTGAGAAACTCGTGTAAACATACTTGAAGAATACTTATCATAGAGCAATTTGCCCTTCTGAATCGTAATAACTACCTTTACACGCTTATTCTTCATAATCTTCAAGTAGTTTTGATAAGCTAAAATAAAGGAAGTTAAGTATCGACAAGGAGAAAATTCTCGTATCACTACTACCCTCTTTGTCGGACTTGGATTATACTTAACTGACGGAAATAAAGATACCCCTGTGCCGCCAAATCGACTTCTCGGTGTGCTTGCCTGCTGTGTCAACGTGCTCAACTGCTGTGCAAAAACCTTATTCTTCTCATCAAGAGCATTGATATACTGGCTTGCACGCTGGAACACTGTAATCGCAGAAGAACCCATTTCTTGAATCTGTAGCTCCTGCTTACCAATTGCGGACTCTAACTCTGACAATGCTGAGTTAGTCTGCTGAATAAAGAACGGAAGTGAGCAACGCTCCTCGCCTCTAGAGAATGAAGTAATGAAATCTCGCACAATTGCCAGATTCTCTTTTGTGTTGCTGACTGCTAAAGCTGTATTCTCTACACCGTAAGACTCCAACAGGTCGTCTAAATCTTCCTCATTATTGTAATAAAAGTCATCTTCAATGACAGTACCCTGCATTCCGTTCAGAATTAATGTTACGATTGCTTTGGGGTCATTTGTAATATAAAAGAATGTGCAATTGAACTTTTTACGAATCTCAGCAATTGAAGAAGCAAACTTAACCTCGTCATCTGTGAATGAATGTAGAACTAAGCATTCTACATTATCAAATTCAAGCACTTTCTCCACGCTGTCAACAACAGTGTACTTCTTGTACTCTTTTATAATATCTTTCGATACAATAATCCGCATAAACTACCTCCAATACAGATAAGAATCATTCAATAATCTCTTGCAAGAATTTGCTTGACATCTTATCACGATTTACCATCTTCATATTCAGCCAGTTTGAATCTTCCTCATCAAATTCGACGATATCAGAAACATAACGCTTTAATTTCTTAGCATCTACTTTGGAGTCACCCTTTGTCAAGACAATAGTACCCATACTTGAAATTCTACGCTTTGCTCGGATTGGTAATTTGCATCTGTCAAACTGACAAGCAAGGTTCATCATACCTCTCTTGGAACGCTCTGCAACAATTATCGTTGTTGAAACAGAAATCAACTCAGAGCACAAAGGCAACTTAGAGAAAGGAATATCAGCAATAACTACATTATAATCATTGCTAATATCAGCAACTACAGACTGAACAGATTCATATTCCTCATCAGAAACTTCAACTCCGAAGTTAGAAGAAAGAATATCGATATTATTATCGTATCTCATTGCACAATTCTTGAATGCATTAACACTCTTTGCAAGTCTTGCACCCTGCTGTGCAGATGAGTCATACTCGCAAAATCTCGTATAATCAAGATAATTTAACAAACCATGATTTACAGTATCACCATCATAATACAAAACTGCAACATGCTTTGCAATCTCCTGAGCCATTTCATATGCAAGTGTAGTTGCACCAGCACCTCTATCGCCAGTTACAATGAATACCCGATTGCCCTTACTGCTAAATAAAGAACTCAATACCTTCTTAGACTTACCGCCTGTAGGCATCTCCTTGATTACTTCCTTGACAACCTCGACACGTTCTACTCGAACATTGCTTGCCTGCTCTGCTTCTTTGTATGCTGAATCAAGCTCACCTACGTCGATATCAGCGAAAAAGTCCTCATCATCCAATGAAGCTAAATCATCCTCAGAGCCTTCTGCCTGAGGTGTTGGCTGCACGTTTGCACTCGACTGCTGAGTACCCCTTTCTTTAAAACTCGGTCGCTGTGCAGGCTGGCTAGTCTGAACTGGCTCTGTAAAAGGCTCAGGTTCAATGTCCTGACCGAAATCCGACTCCGGCATAAAATCGTTATTCTCATAGCCATTATAGCTGCTGGAATCACTACTTTTTTCTGCTTCTCTAGGTGCAAAACTACTCGGAATCTGCTGCTCCTGTGTATCATCAGACTTGTCTAAACTCATCTCTACAGACTGCGGTTTTGCACGTCTTGGCAATATGCTTGGCTTAGAACCCTTGTCTTTTCCCTTCTTTCCTCCAAACAAACTACTTAACCGTCCTTTCTTCTGTACTTTTCCGGTATCTTCTACAGTAGGAGTACCCTCTTCATCCATTGTTACCTGCTTGGACTGTTCCATAGCCTGTCTCTTGGCAGCTTCTTCTTGTTCTCTCCGCAGTTTTTCAGCTTCTCTAGCTTTACGTTCTTCATCCTCTTTAGCTAGTGCTGCTTGTCTCTCTTGCTCCAAACGCTCTGCTTCAAGTCTAGCTTGCTCCTGAGCCTCTCTTTCTGCCTGCTCTCTAGCGAGTCTTTCCTGCTCTAAACGTTCTTGCTCAGCCTTTTCACGAGCTAAACGTTCCTGTTCCAGACGCTCGGCTTCTAGTCTTTCTTTCTCCAGTCTTTCTTTCTCTGCTTGCTCAACTGCTAAACGCTCCTGTTCACGTCTTTCTGCTTCCTCTCGCTCGATACGTTCACGTTCTGCTTGCTCTTTGGCAAGTCTTTCCTGTTCTAAACGTTCTTGCTCTAAACGTTCTTGCTCAGCTTTCTCTGCTGCAAGTCTCTCGGCTTCTAGGCGTTCCTGTTCCGCTTTCTCTGCTGCAAGTCTCTCAGCTTCTATACGCTCCTGCTCAGCTTTCTCTGCTGCCAAACGCTCTGCCTCTAATCTTGCTTTTTCCTCCTGCTCAGCTTTCTCTTTCGCTATACGTTCCTGTTCAGCTTTCTCAGCTGCTAAACGTTCTTGCTCAGCTTTCTCCACTGCAAGTCTCTCAGCTTCTAAGCGTTCTTGCTCCTGAGTACCCTTATCTTGACTATCTTCAACAGTAGATTCACTAGGCTGATTGCCGATAAAATCATCTAGCAGTGAACTGTCAAAGTCATCAAATCCAGCTTCGTCATTGCCTTCAAAATCGCCGTCAGTATCTTCTTCTGAATAGCTATCTTCCAAAGTATCTGACTGATTAACTGCTGCATAAAAGTCCTCGTATTGCTCATCTTCAGCGAAATTTTCACCCGAAATTCCCTGTTGATTAGAACTTGCCTCATCGTAAACTACATCGGAATTTTGCTGTTCATCAGCATACTGGGTACTATCGTCTTCATTATAAAAGCCGTCCTGCTCGCCACTATTTTCATAGTATCCATCGTCATAATTAGCGTAACCTTCGGAATCGTAGCTTCCCTGTTCGTCCGGAGAGCTCCCATCGTTTTCGTACTGGTCATCACCTTCCGGATAATTGTCGTAATTTTCATAATTATCTTGAAAATCCTGATTTTCAGGGTCAGATACCCCTTGTTCGGGTGTCTGTTCCTGCTGCTGAATCTCTTCATGCTGCTCTGGTACACTTGCCTGAGCACCAGTATTTTTCTTGTTCTTCTTTCCAAAGAACTTTGTGAAGATACCCTCTTTCTTGGACTTCTGAGGAATCTGCGGTGTAGGCTTAGGCTTGGGTTCTTCTTCTGCGTATGAATCTACCTCAAGTTCCAAGTCTACTTCCATCTCACAACCGTACTCCTTGTTAAGCTCTGCAATAGACCAAGATGCAAGGTTTTCAAGAATTACAGTGGTTGAATTCTGCACTGAAACTGCTGTACAAAGCGGTGAACACATCACATTCGTGAATTTTTTAGCCAACTCATCGTCATGTCCTGTTCTGCAATACAAAACAAACTCCGTAGAAGAACAGAATGAACGCCAATAGTTGTACAACTCATTCAGTGCTTTATTTGTGTTTGCAGGCGGTGAGATAATCTTCGATAGAATAATAACACGATTATACGTTTTATTTCGTGTTTTACTTCCTGAAATCAAATCGTCCACAGAAGAATAAATGTCAATTTGCAAATCATCACGCAATTGCATCATTCTCTTGCGTACACCAAGATTCTTATCTCCGAATAATATAGCAACAGTCATTTAATAGCCCCCTTAAACTGTATTATCGAGAGTATTAGTTTGATATTAGGCAAATTTGAAAGCTAGTTAGAAAGACTGAACAATCTTCACAAATAAAAAGAGGATAATGACTTTGTATCACTACCCTCTTTCCAAATATTCAATTAAAAAACCTTAATCAAACAAATCCAAATCATCATCTTCGACTTCGATAGGAGTTGTCTGCTGAGTCGGTTTCGGCTGCGGCTTCTGAGCCGACTGAGATACCCCTTTCTTTGACTTGCTCGGAGCTGATTTACTCGGCTTGCCACGCTTATGCTTGTTTCTCTTAGCCTCCTCTGCTGCTCTCGCACGTTCAGCGGCTTCTTCTCTCAGAACCTGTTGTGTTTTATTTAACTCTGTAGTAGAACCATCCTTGTGCCAAACACGAATCGGCACGATTCCACGATATTTAGATGTACTAAAGATATTCTCGCATGCTTCAATTGCTGAAAATTCATTCAGATTAAAAACTGCCATGCAAGTTGTTCTAACTCCATCGATATCAAGTGCTCTGAATGACAGGTAGTTACCGCAAAGCAAAATATCTACAATGGCTTTTACATTGTACCAAAGCTGGTCTGTTTTGCCCTTACAAGTAAATAAATACACATCGAAACTAGCATAGTTTCTTGACATTTCGTCCTGCAAATTTGAGTATATGCTGAGCATTACGTCCTTCATATCCGGATTAGAACACTCATTTAATCCGTCATACAGCGACTGTAAACGAGCATCGTTACCTACGTTGTCCATATAGTCAATCTGACACATGTTAATATTGGAACTACCAGCTAAATTATACGCATCAGAAATGGCTTCGAAATGCTTGAACAAAACGTCATCTGACTTACCTACAATAACATCTTTTTCAAGCTTGATGAAGATACCAGATTTACCGTCCTTGAAGTGACAGATATAAGGATATTCACCATCAATCTCATAGATGTTCCAGAAAGAATCTGTTCCTGGAATATTATCTATCTCCTTCAAAGATTCATATGCATCACTGAACGTCTGCTCTCGCATGATTCTGAAACGTACAAACAAGGTAATAACTACCCAAGCTCCAGCAATTATCAAAATCTTTGATATAATCGGACTATCTCCTCTTGATACAAATATCGTAAGAAGAATTGCAATTAACAACAGCACCAAAGATGCAATGATATTGCCCTTTGTGGCATCACGTCTACCGCCCTTATAGTCAAATGTAACTGGCAACTTGACAGTAGTATCATCTGGCTCTGGTCTCAATAAAATCTCCTCCTTTTACTCAGCTATCTGACGATTCTGAAGAACTATCATCACTCGAACTCTCGTCTTTATCAGATGAATCTTCCGAATCTCCAGATACCCCTAGCTTCTTTAATACATCATCATAGAGCTGCTTGTATACTTCTGGCGTATAATGCAAGCCATCTGCCGTTCCTGCACCGTCACTTCCGATGAAGCCTTGCATATCAGAATAAGTATCAATGTAAGTAATACCATCTGGTAGACCGTTTTTTATAACTTCGTTAAATGCCTCAATACCAGCAATGGAAACATTGTAGCTATTAGCTTGACACTTCGTAGCATTAATCGGATTTACAGACATTACACAAACATTATTGTTCTTGATGAAATCTTCAGGTAAGTTGTTATAGAAATCAAGGTATTTCTGGTCTGCACCACTATAATCATTTACACCAAGGTTGAATATTACATTATACCCTTTGAGTGCGTAAATTTCATTTCGCTTGCTGGTGATTGCATCTGACATGAACCAATCAAGACCTTGACCAACTGAAGCACACATGGAATCATTGATAATAGAATTATTCGTAGCAGAAAATCCTAATACACTTGAACCTAAGCCAACTGTACGAGAATCTCCAACCCAGAAAATATCCTTGTACTTCGCTGTTTGCGTCTGCGTTGTATCTACGCTACTAATCGTAGTACCGCCAGAAGCCGTAGATTCATCTGTCGTAACTGACAGCATAAACAATACACAAGCACCCATTACAGCAACCATAAGTACAACAATTATAACTACCCCGACCAAACCAAGACCTATCAGGAATTGTATTACTATGAATACCCCTCGAATAAACTTCAATAGCATCTTTAAAGCTATCAATGTCATTCTCGTCATCTTCTTAGCAATATTAGCAGCCATTTTCACAGCTTTCGCTTTGAAGTCCTTCTTATCAGCAGAATCAGAAGAATCTTCCTTCTTGTACAGTTTATTTGATAAGGTATTGCTGTCAGAAGATATAACTGACAGCATTTTCTTCCTTATCGCTGCCTTTAAGGGCATTGTCGCAATGAAAAATATAATTGGGAGTAAAAATCCAAGAACTAATGTCATTTTACCACCTCAATTATTTCTTTCTGCTTCTCTTACTCTTATTTACAGATTTCGCTTTCTGACTGCTCGGTCTTGCCTGAGAACTACTAGGTCTAGTAGGCTTTGTTCCTACCTTACTCTTACTGCCTGTACTCTTCTTAGAAGTAGTCTTAGCTACAGTAGATACCCCCTCAGTTAAACCGCCTTGCATCTTCTCAACATTCTTTCTAGCTGTATCATGAGTCCTCTCAGACAGACCTGGAGATTTCGTCTTTTGCTTGAACATATCCTTTCTTGCAGAATCAGAATTGCTTGACGGATTCTTCTTCTTGTTCTCCTCAATTTTGCGGTTATAATGATTTCTTGACTTCTCGCTTGACTTTTTCGTGCTCTGCTTCTTAGCTGTTTCGGCTGCAGACCTTTCTGCTGCTCTTGAAGCACTTGCTGCACGTCTGGATTCTCTGAATCCACTACCTGAGCCACTTCCTCCGTGTCCTCCAACAGCATTTGCATGTCTTGACACGTTATTTGTACCTCTAGCATTCGGAGTAGTACCCCCTAGGTTTGCACCTACAGATTCAGCAGTTACAGCTCGCTTACCAGCCATAGCACCTGCAACACCCATAGCAAGTAATCCGCCTGCCATTCCAGATACAGATTGTGCTACAGCCTTACCATAAGTAATGCAGTCACTCAGCACTTTACGAACAATCTTAAAGTACAAATACAATGCTCCTGCATTCGCAACAATCATTACAATCAGAACCATTACTGGGTCACCTAGGCTTATCGTAAATCCACCTCGACCTGTAACAGCCGTATTGCCGTTGCTCATAAATAATGAAACAAATAATGCTAAGCCTATCGTTACACATAAGAACTTCAACAATGGACTAACTAAACTTCGCCAGAGTACCCTTGGTAATGAAATATCCAACTTAACTGTTGCACAAAGAATCATAATCACACTAAGTGCAAATATCAACAACAAGAAGAATAGCTTCAACGCTGGTATCGCATAGCAAGCAAGCATATCTACAAGGATAAACATGATACCTGTTAAGATGGATGAATTCTTGACTACTGTCATATACATACTGCCGTCTTCATCATAAGAAGCTGCAATATCTTCTCCCGTTGTTTCTGCCATAATTAATCTCAAGAAAGCATCATAACTGAAGTTCTTCAGCTCATATGACTGAGGATAAAGCATGTAATCTTCACCGAATGCATTCTTCTCACTGAACTGCTTGTTGAACTCGAATGTTTCAAGCATAGCTGCACCAGTATTCAGAACATCATCACCAAAGTTGTAATAATCCATCAAAGTAAGTAATGACTCATACACTGCGTCATACATCTTGATGATTTTAAGCTCTACCTGTGTCAGGTCGTCCTCTCTCAAACCGTAATAAGCCATCTCACTACGAGAGAAAATCATAGGTCTACCACTACCCCTATATGACTCAGGGTTAATTGGGTCTTCTACTCTAAACTTCTTTCCTGCAACGTAGATATTTTCAGGCTTTGCATAATCACAACTCAACATTGTATCTACCCAAGGTGTGTAAATATTCAGCAACTGAGCCACGTTTGCATTGTGCCAATACTTATAAGCTAAGTCACTATCCGCAGAATCAATCTCAGCAGGAACAACAAGATTATTGTTGGTATCATACTCTAAATCTACATCATCATACATCCAAAGACCATAATTTTCGTCCCACTCAACAACAAAATTATTTAGACTTCTCAAATAAGGAATAATAATGCCAAACAGAGAACGCATATCCATAAAGTCACGCATTTCTCCGTAACCATCATTAGCCTTCTTCTCCTGCATGTTATAAAAGTACCCTCCATCTTTCATTAGGAACAAATCCTTATAAGACGAAGATGTGTTACTATTGTAGGCATCCTTTGATGCGTACTTTGCATTAGTTCTAAATGCTTCAAGTTGGTCTCTAAGATTGAAACTTAAATAGTAATACGGTGACTCAGTGTATAATCCAAAAGCAAAATTACCAAGAACACCAGCACGAATTTGCCAACTCGTACTCTGTTTCATCTCTAACTTACTGTTTGTCTTCCACTGTAGATTTGTTCCAGAATTCAAAGATGAAATAGTAGTATTATAGGCATACTGTGGAAGTCCAACTGTATCTCTTACAATATCATCTGTATCTGTCATCACAAATTTATCATCTGTAATCTTAGTAATGCCATTCTCGATTATCTCACCAAGCATTGATGAACCTAATGGTAAAAAGACGTGCTTATAACTTGCAATGTTATAATCAACTGCACTAGTTGGTGATAAATCAAAATTAAATCCTCTTAAATTTCCATCGCCAAGAGAAGTGTTTACAGTCTCATAACCACTCTTATCATTTGTCGTTGCAGTAGAGGAAAGATACAATAACTCAGCATTGTAAACCTCCTGCTTTGAAGCAGTCTGAACACCTGTACTATTTAAGCCATTAAGCACATATGATATAGCATCTATACCACTCATATTTGCGTAATATTCAGTTGCCTTATCATATAACGTATTTCCGTATGTTGCTATATCCGTATAGCTTCGATACAAATAAAGGTTATTTGCAGTATCTACATATGACTCGCCACTTATCTGACTGGACACCAAACCAGAAATCAGTTTGAAGATATTGCTATTGCCTGCAACTTCCTCAACCTCTTTCTTTACGTTTTGTGTGTAATTATCCTTCTTCGGACACTGCCACTTCAAAGAAACAATTGCATAATCATTTGCTGCATTCGCTGCCTGAGATGTAAATATCGTAGCTAAATACTGCTGCTCATTCTCAGAAGAAACTGCATCCTTCAAATCACTCTGATATTGATAATGCTGTGCTAATGCCCAATAAGTGAACTTTGAACTGTATATCTTATCACACGCCATATTTGATGCATTAACTGTAAAGTCTATCATCTTCGGTGGTAAATAAGCACATACAGAGAATATAACGATACCCGTTATCGCTCGCTGTAATGTCAACGAGCCAACCATGACATACCCCAACATTACTACTACTATCAATATGATAAAGTAAACTACCATTGTATCATATTGACTCAACAACCAGTCTGTCCATGCTAAGTCACTGAGATTTGGTATTGTAACATAACCTGAGAATCCAATATACTTTGTTGAACCAGAAGTGGAAACACCATTAGATGCACCAACCATATCTTCATGCCAACCAACCAGTATTGCAGAAACCTTGTTCTTGAACCAAGTCTTTACAATCTGGATACCCTCTGTCGGATGTACGATATAATAAATAAGGCTCATAAGCTCATTCTGAAGTGCATCAGACTCAATGCTTACATTACTCCAGTCAATGTTTTCCGTATCAGACGGAAAAGCATCCTTATTATACGCCCAAGAAACAACTCGGTCAGAACCAGAACGCTCATCATAATATGCAAACACATAAGACAAGTAAAGAGAAAGTACATACTGCTTAGCTGTACTACCCTGTAACTTTGTTACCACATTATCTTCTGAAATAGAGCCAAATTTGTTATACCCTTTGAATAACGAAGCTGCAACCATTGTTCCATCATCATTGAAGATTTTCATGGTCTTAATTGCCTTTGTGCCTGACTTCTGGAAAGAACCAATGTTATCAATCACAGCAATATCTTGAAATGCACCCTTATACATTCTAGGATCAAATGCAGAAGCTTTAATACTTGCAGTACTCTTCCATGCATTTTTATCCTCTCTATCTATAAGAGCACCATTCTTAGCCCCCTCAAATGCATAAACATAAGTATACCAGTCTGGAAAAGCATACTTTTCTGCACCTTTCTTCCACTTAACAAAAGTTGCAGTATCATCATTATAAACTGCATCTCTCAAATTCTGCAAGTTATCCTTGTTTTTAGAAAAAAGACCTGTAGCTTGGTCAACACTGTCCTCTGTATCACCCCTAGAAATTCTCCAAGACTTTGTATAGAATAAAGAAGAACCCTCCGAACTACCAGTATAAACTTTGTACTCTGGCAGAATATGTGACATCGATTCGCCTGCAGATGGCATATCGTAGTCTGAGCTACCTCCACCTGCTGCATCTTCTCCCTTAGATGTCGTAGTCTTAGCACTGTCAGAAGATTCCGTACTTGCCTCAGTCGAATCTTCAGTATCACCTGACGCTGATGAACCTACTTTATTATACTCTTCAGCATTACCACCAGCATAATACCAGTAAACTCCGTCTTTATCCTTATAATATCTACCCTTATTTGCTTTACTCTCTACATCGGATGAATCATATGAAAGATTACCATCTGCAATCTCGCCTAACATAAACATGTTAGCTAAGTTTACGTACTTACCAGCTGACTGAGTACCCTCGTCATACTTATACCATGCAAAAGGATTCTCACAAGCAGGTAAAACAATATATTGATTCTCTCCATTATCAACAAAGATATCGCCGAAGCAATCAACATACATAAAAGCATTTGATACAAACAAAGAGTTTGTCTGCTCCTCTGACAAAGACTGTGCATCATCTGAATTTATTGCATATAAGCTATTTCCTGCATATCCAGCCTTATAATTCAGATTATCACATAGCATTGCATATACAATCGATGAAGCAGTAAACAAATTACTTCCGTCCTCAGCACCAACTGTACTAGACCAAACAACTTTCTTTTTATTACCATCATTCTCATCTACCCAATAAAGACCGTATGACTGATATGACGAAGAATCTATATAATTACCCTTAGAATCCGCCTCTCTTGGTGAATCTTTTGCACCTGTTATAGCTGAACCATTTACGTCTCTGTGCAAATCATACTTTAAGCCTTGGATACCCTGCTTCATCATAATTCTTGTGGCATCCTCACTATCCTTACCTTCTTGCGGCATACCGCCGTAAGAATCATCACCAATCTTGGATACATAACCATTTGCTTTATTGCCAGCATCGCCATCACCAGTTCTACCAGAAGAATAAACAAAGAAAGTCAAAAGAGAAGCTCTTAAATTATCCCCATCTGTAGACCTCTCAATTCCAAGCTTACCAGCATCTTTATTATCCTTTTCAACTTTATACTCAAGCTTATCATCAGAAATTTCGATATCTCCAGTCATAACCTCGTCATTACCGTTGATTTTACCGATATTCAACGGCTTTGCAGTATCAAGTACCATCTGCCATACCATAGGTACTAAGGCTTCTGCAACATCTTTATTGAAATTACACTGGTTTACAAGAGCATTTACCATATCTTCCTTTACAGTATCCTCACTTGTTGACTTACCAACTGCTGTACTGTAAGGAACATAAAAGTTCGATAGGAATACCCCTATCATTCGCAAATCATCGTAGGTCAATTGCCCTAAGTCATCTGCACTCATATCCTGAAAACTCTTCTTCTGTCCCCATTGGATATTAGCCTGCACACGAGAATTAGACCCTTCCGCCGAAACTGTCTGTGCTAAACTCACTGAAAACATCTGAAAAAACAGAACAAACAACAATAAGAAGCACAGAACTTTTCGTCCTAACTTTAAACTACCCAAATTTATTGCACCTCCATAATCATATTGAATAGCTTTAAAACATTCGCCTAATTACTCGTAGCTTACCCAACTACCCCACTGAATGAGTCAATAATCCACGCAACTAAGCTATAAATTTTACCGCTAACAAGGTACAATAAGCATATTGATACCAAAATAATCTGAACTGACTTTAGCTTTAAATAGATACCAATTACTGGAGCTTTACTCTCGCCTTTTTCTGCTTCTAGGCAAGCTTTATATGCCTCATTAGAAACAAATTTAGGTTTCTCACCGTTTGTCTTATCTAAGGCAGCTTTAAATGGCGGCAAAGAAAGATATGCAACGTCAATTACAATCATCAAGCCTAGAAATACAGTTATCAAAATACAAAGCAAACCTAAGATTGTACTTACCGTACCTGAGAATGGTTTAAACCAACTATAAGCTGTAGCAAAATCAGCATTCACATCATTTGATAAATTACGAACTGCTGCTGCCGTTGATTGGTCTTGGTCAGCAACAAAATTATATAATCTTAAACGAACATTACTAGGTAAACCACAGGAATTTATAGCTTTTAATACACTTGTCATGCAATCCTTTTTATCATTCGCACTCAAAGCATTATAACTCGAAATATCTATTGATACCTTATTATGCGATGCATCTAACAGCAAAAAAGTAAATCCGTACTTCGACTTCACATCTGAGTTTATAGTTCCAGCTGCAGCTGAAACCTTTCCATAAGAAGTATTTGTGGTAAATGTCATACTTGGATTAGCTGCACTTACAAGCATACCCCCATTACAAAGAAAGGGTAGCACAAAGGCTACCCCAACTAAGATGAGAGCAATGAACTTGTTGTAGAGCCACTTTCGACTATTTGCAACAATCATTCATCTTCCCTCCATATTCAAATATTAAACGTTGTTTAGAAACCAAGGAAACCAGATACAAGGTCAAGAATCCAAGATACCAAAGTGTAAATCTGACCACTAATCAGATACAACAGGCAGACACCCAGAACAATCAGCATGATAACACGCTTCTTGAAGTAGATACCAACAGCTACCTTGTTACCAGAGCCATCTTGACCACTACCGCCATTACCACCTTCAGCCTGAGTAACAGCAGATACAGCTTCCCAAGAAATAAACTTCGGCTTGCCGTCTTTACCGCCCTTATCATCTCCACCAACCATCATACGAAAAGCAGGAATACCGATATAAGACAGGTCAAGAACCATTGTAATACCTAAGAACGCCATAATCAAAATTGCACCTAAAGCAAGGCAAGTACCCACAATGCCACTGAACGGCTCGTAAATACGGTTTGCGGTTGCATAATCAGGCTTGGTATTCTGCAAGATAGTATTCATGAGCTGTGTACCAACTCCGTTGCACTGCTGCAGGTTAGTCAACCATGTTGTCTTGGTCTGATTTGTTATATTACTATTTTCTTTAACAGCAGACTCTGCATAAGTGTTCATATCCGTAAGCAGATTTTCCTTACCCTTTGAGGTCAACTCGGTAAAATTACCGTTAACATAACCTTCTTCAACAAGCTCAGAATACTTATAAGAACCACCGCCCTCTTTAGGGTATGTCTTTTCCTGATTTTCACTCTGAGCAGTAATTCCACCGCCATTAGTTATATATGCTTCCATATACCCTGTCGGATCTGCATTTGCATCAAGATTGTCTGCACTCGCCGACATAACAGGCATTACAAACATACAAACCAGTGTCAAAAGCGTGATAAATACGCTCTTGAAAGTTCTCTTTTTCATGATTTTTCCTCCTCGAAATTAAAAGTAAAATTAAGTTAAATGAAAGAAATCTCGAAAGGTAATAGACTTCTTACAAAATCTCCTGCCGCTGGGAATAACAGCAACAGGATATAAACTACCGAAAGAAACGTCATGAGCTTTAATATTCTACATATCATGCTCTCCCAAGCACCTCCAGTTGCAAAAAACTTGGAATGAGGAACGAAGTGAATCTTTTCCGGTAACACTGGCTTATTATGCTTTGTAACCAGTGCGATTACCTTGTTAACTCCTACGAAAAGTAAACTCCATACACCATCCGGTGTTATCATATCCAAGACTAAATGTGCAACCAACCCTAAACAAATTCCAGTTAGAACTAAAGCTATTATAGACAAGTCTACAACTGAAAACCCAAAATTGAGATGTCCACTTAAAACTGCCCATAATAATAAGAGAACTGAAGCCAGCGTCAAATCTGAATGCGTTTGCCAACTTCTATGGCTTGCATCAAATATGCCTGCTAAATGGTATAACGGACTCTTCTTGACGGAACTTCCGCCATTCTCCATAGTCTTTCTAACTGGTGTAGTAAGGTGTAAGAGCCTATTAATACACCAACTCGGAGCATCTTTTACTGGTGCAGAGTCCCAATGATGGTCAAGGTCACTAGCTACACTACCCCACATCGTAAATGGATACATAACTAGCAACTGAAGTCCTTCATTTACATCTGGCAACAGTAATCCATTGCTCTTCAAAGCCCAAAAGCCAATTACACTCATAAGCATTCCACCAGCTCTATGCGTCTTGCCTGTCAAGGATTAACTCACCTCCAACGAATCAGATTGCTGTAATTGTCTTTTGAGTATTTTACAAACGTGTAGCCTTGCAGAAGTTACACCTGAACTTCGAGTACCCAACTCAGAACCTATTGTAACTGAGATAGTTCCGAAAACATTTGTAATCTTTCCGTCTTCCTCACTCGGAACAAGCTTGGCTAGCCGCCTGAATTCAACAGGTCGACCTTCTTTAAGGTCAGTCTTACAGCTATCAAAATACTTTCTAATGATACCCCTTACTGTGTGATAAGGGAGATTTAAACGTTCAGCTGTCATCTTGCAATGCATTGCAGTTGTGCTGATGAATTCGTCCTTCATCTCATTTGGAACTAAAGTAAAGAAACCCAAAAAACGAACAATGTGACCATCAAACAATTCCTCTCGGCAGACATTCAAGTAGGTCGTGATTATTGAACGCACCTTGACCTGATTGTCTCTCAAATCTCCTGCAACCTGATAAACCATAGAATACTTAGAACGCTTCTCAAAATTCATAATGAACTCTCCTTAACAACTTAAATAATATCCAACTCTCTTAGACGAACACTAAAAATAGTCTCATCTTCCTGTATAAACTCATACTTAGAATTCAATTCCTTTTCTGTAATAACTGCAATAGTATTGTCAAGTGCATTTGGCAAAGCTTCAAAAGTTAGTACATCATCGAAATCTACTAAGTACTCCTTACATATATTTTCAATCGCTGACCTAACTTTGTTTTTCTCCAAAAGGGTACTGCTCTTCTTCTCCTTCTTTAAAAACTTAGTAGCCAACAAGCGAAAAACTTCCAAAGTACCCACCTCCTTTTCATTATTTAATTTCATATCAACTGGGCATAAAAATAGGTGAGAGAACACATTGAACCCTCACCCATTGTTTGTTAGTTGATGCCAGAAAACATCAAACTTTAACGCCATTAATAATACTATTCAGCTTATTGATTATCTCTGTCAAAAGTGCAGCTAAGTTGATGCCCACACCAGTGAGAATCGAGCTAGTCAAAATCACAGTAGCAACTGCAAAAATCACCATGAATACAACACGCTTCTTGAAGTATGTTGTAATAACTGCCTTTGTGCCCTGCTTCTGCTGACCAGCACCCATGCCTCCGCCCATCGGCGAACCCATGCCACCCATGCCGCCCATTGGCGAACCCATAGGTGAACCCATTCCTCCGGCTTGCTGACCACCACTTGCACCACCTACAGCAGCTAAAGCTTCATCTGAAACAAGCTGATGCTTTGATGTCAATAATGGACGTGTAAATGGCATTGCAATATAAGCCAAATCAAGAGCTGTAACAAGGAAGATTCCTGCTGCTGTTAACAACACAATTGCACCAATGATATTACCGATAATATTTGTTATCGGATTCGCCAAAGCCTGAGCTTGACTCATATTATCATCTGTGATAGGATTGTAATTCTGTAAAGCATCTCCAAGAGCACCAGCATCTCGACTATTACTGCCTTGGTCTACTTGCTGTTCTTGTGCAGTGTTGCCACCAGTAAGACCATCCATATCGTTTGTCGCAGAAACAGGAACAGCCAAAATGCACCCAACAATCAAAACTACAAAAAATGCACTCAGGCTACTCAATAAACGTTTCATCCTCATTTATGAATAACCTCCTTTCCCAATTTGATATAAATGTTATTGTCATATCAAACAACAGGAAAAGAATCTGCACAAGTAACATAATTATTATTATATCGAAACCTCAACATTGCCAAACAAACTTTCTATATCATCCAACGATGCAGATTTTACAAGATCATCTGCTAAAGATACCCCTTTTGATTCAGCTTCTTTGTTTCTCATTGCTCTCTCAAAATCACCGTTTTTCTGCTCTTGTTCTACTTCGTCAAACATCGCTGCAAGACCACTATCTACACCGCCAGCTTGCTGATTACTTGAATTACTTGCACATACAAGACCAGTATAACCAAGACTTAATAGATTCATTTCTACATCGCCTTTTCCAGATGCTAACTCTACTAATGTATTGATAAGGTTCGCCATTTGTTCCACTGTGAAGTCACCAAACAGGCTTCTGTAAATGCTAAGCTCGCCGTCAGAAACACCATCTACCTGTACCTGATTGATAACAAAGATACCCTTCTTCGTGAAATCTATCAGGTTATTAACGAAAGTATTCAAATCAACCTTTGATTTAATCTGGCTGAGCAAAGTCACATACCCAAGTACGTCACGAGATACTTCTGGATTGCCTAGTTTATCACGTATCACATTGCCGTTTCTATCATATTTCGGAGTACCCAGCAACTTCTTGTAGAAATTTACAATCAGCGTATCAGAAATCTCCTCAAATACAGAAATCGCACTGTCATATGTAGCATCTCCACGTTCAGTGACCACCTGTTCCAAAGAAGTTAAAGCTTTACGAATCGTAAGTCCAGCTCGATTTGCAATAAAATTAACTCCCTTAATATCACAATCTACCCCTTCCGTAGAGCATACCCTTTTTAGCAGACCACCTAGCTCTGCTACTGTAGGCTTCTTTACTCGTAAAGTCAACTGGCATCTATTTCTCAATGTTTCCAGAAGCTTATCTGGGTCTGTTGTGCAGAATATCATCAACACATTCTCAGGTGGTTCTTCCGCAATCTTCAGCATTCTATTCTGAGCTTGGTTTGTCGCCATGTGCACCTCGTCAAAGATATACACCTTCCAACCAAATGTAGGAATCAACATCTCTTCCAAAACTACATCAATATCACGCTTACCACTCTGGTCTGCAATATCCACTTCTCGAACACTTGATAACATTGACGTATCTCCTGTTTGAATATAGTCATCAAGCTCCTGACAAGATGCACACATGTCACAAGCACCTGTTACTTCATCTCTATCTTCGCACAAATACTCCTTGGCAAGCAATCTTGCGAATGTAGTATTGTGCGTAGGAATAAAGAAATCTGAAATATAAGTATGGTCTTCATGGTCAACCATTATACACTGGCATTCCTTATCTTCGATGCGGTCAATAGAAACTATGCTCCTATAAAACCCACGTTGACTAATTATCCGCTCTCCAAGATGCACCTCTAATCTCTGGAAATCTATATTATCGGGTACTTTTAAGAAATGCTTGTACAAATTACCTAATGAATGACGTTTTCCATCTACACTTATGTAACCAGCCTTTTTAACTATTACTGTATCCATAATACCAAGAGAACGTACCAAAAACTCAAAATCCCTTGACAAACTATCAGAAGTAATTGATATCTCAACGCCATCATCTTTACATGTCACAAACTTATCTTCTTCCTCAAGTAAGCCACGAAGTAATTCCAGTCTTACATCCCTGCTATTATATAGATATTCATCCGGAATATACTCATATACATTATCGCACTGCCAACCAAATTTATATGGACTCATAGATACATCTTTGTGCTCAAACTCAACACTCGGAATCTCTACTCTCAAGTCATACTCGCTTGTCTTGAATTTCTCAATCAAATCAAGCGTAGTCAAAACATAGTCCTCACGAACTTTCTTTCTGGTATTATACAAATATACGCAGTTTAAATGCTCATCTGATACATCGATATATGTTCTATCGCTCAAGGTAATCCGATATACAGGTCGAACGCCCTGCGGATAGATACCCGACACCAGTCCTCGGTTACCATTATGAGTGAAAACTTCATCACCAATCTGAATATCTCCCATGCGTTTATACCCAGACGTAGTCAAAACTTGACTGTCTAATGGCTGTGCCTTTCCGCACCCACTATCACCTGAAAGTAAGATGACCTGTGGTCTTTTATCGCCTTTTAGTGCTGCAAAGGCAGTCTGCTTTAATTTCTCGTTTCCGATATACTGCTTGATGGTAGTAGGTCTGTATTTTCTATGATAAGCTAAATCATTTGTAGCCATATCGATACCTCCAAAAATAATTAAAAACTTTTTGCACTAGATACCCCTTTTATCCGTCTTAAAGTCAAGCTAATCAATAAGTCAAATAAAAATAACCCGTATCAGAGTTCGTGCATTAACTCTAATACAGGTTATTTATATCAACGAATTTTTACGCAATCACTGGTGCAGAACAACAGACTCAATCTGAGAAAGAAGATTCTTATATGAATCTGATGTTCTCGTCCCGTTTAAAGCCATACAAACACGAATCTTCAAGCTATTTCTTTCACTCTCTGTGTAGTACCCATTCTGTATTAACATCGTGACTACACTTCTCTGCGAAATACCATGAGCTGAAAGATATTTCTTTAACTCGTTATATTGCATTTTATACAACTCTCCACCAATCAAAAGTAAAGGGTGAACGTAACTAAGTACGCTCACCCCTTAGCTTACTATCGCACAGGGCTAACTAGCCCTTTATAGCCGAATCTTAAGCACAGATTAAGAACTCAAGAACGCTTATGCATTCTTCTTGTTCATGAAAGCTGCGAAAGCTGCTGCCAGATCCTTCGGTGCATCGTTCTTCTTGCGAGCTGCTGCAGAACCACGAGAGCCAGCAGACTTCTTTACCCACAGTACGGAGAACTTCTCGAAGCCTTCCTTAGCTTCCCAACGCTTTGCAGTCTCAGTGCCCTTATTTTCTGCAATCGGCATCATGTTTTCCTTGATAGAACCTTCACCGTTCTTCTGCAGAATCGGCAGCGGGTCAGGACGGTCAGAGGAGAACTTGATGGACAGAGATACAGAAGTGCCTTCGCCAGTGAAGCTTCCTGCGAACTGCGGCTGAGAAATCAGAGTACCAGTTTCCAGATTGTTCAGATAAACAGTCTCGCCTGCCTTAGCCGGCTTCCACTGAATCGGCTCGCAGTCAACCATAGAGGTGAAGCCCTGCTTCAGCGGAGCATACGGAACTTCCATATCTTCCAGAATCTTCAGTGCATAGCCAACAACCTGCAGGGACGGCTTGTCCTGACCGTTGGAGCGACGCTTCTGCGGACGGCTGGGGTCACCCAGAGTGCAAACGAATGCAACCTTGTCAGACTTAGAGCCTTCCAGAACCTTCTCTTCCTCGGTCATCTTAGCACGCAGAGAAGCACCCAGATTGCGGAAGTTCTCAGCGTTGCCATTGCCCTTCTTGCCCTTCGGTGCTGCTGCCGGAGCTTCCGGAGCTGTGGTCGGTGCTGCTGCAGGAGCAGCGGTAGTTACGTTCTTTACATTAGACAGTGCCATAATTTTATCCTCCTAGATAAAGTAAAATATTTTTTAGATATTACATCCGTCACGTGATTGCAATATCATGATTTATATGTAAACCGCCCGATAATAGGTCGGTAAACATTCCCTGTTTACGTTATACATTATAGCATACCGTGGTTAATTTGTCAAGCCCTTTTTCAAAGTTTTTGAAAAAATTTTTCCGGAAACTTTCCGTGGGCAAGACCAGACGGAGCATGAGTCAAGGATACCCAAACCAAAGAACTTCCAGTTATTTTCAGAAATCAGGCAAAATTCTGCTTTTACCGATTTTAGAAATCAAAACATAAGTTCTGAAAATTAAACTCCAGAAATTCAATTTTAAGTCCAAACTCAACAAGCTCGTCTTTGACTTGGTGAATAAAACTCAATTTAAAACACCAAATCGGCTAGTTCTTCGCACGAACTGCGAAAAGAACCAACACTACCTATAGTACAACTCCCCAGAAATATCAACAAAAGCTTTAATTCTCTGCTTTTGCGACAGAGATAAGAGCGAATGTATTCTGTGTGGTGTTTTTATATGATAATGTAAGTTTATCTCCAACGCTCACACTTTCATATGTCGAATACGTACAATAATAGCTAACTGGCTGAGCAACATCACCTATGATTGCATCAATCTGAATGCAATAAAGAACCTGACTACCCTCTAAATAACAATACTTATCACTTACAACTCCGATAGTATCTTGTAAATCACCAGTGTAATCTAACTTATTCTCTGCAACTATCTTGTCTAGGACTAACTGCTCAGTACCCTGTTCACTGCTGCTCTCGGTATTTTCTGAATTATCGCCAGATACAGAAGTAGCAGACACTTCCGTATCTGCTACACTTTCGTCTATCTGAGAAACCTGTTCAGACTGACTTGTATTCACTTTATCCTTCTTTTGAATCTTGATGTGACTGCAAGCCGTTATACCAAGAGCAAGTAAAACACAAGCAACAAATAAAATGATGCCAATCTTCTTACCGCTCATATAACTCTGCAACCCCCTACACTAATCTCTTAGTCCTTGTAGTTGTTGCATACATCATAGTCAACATTGAAGTTGGTCTTGATGTTAAACGGAGAAAGCTTGACGCTTACAGTGCCGTCTTCAGACTTCTTCAGCAGAGCGAAGATATCATACTCTTTGCCATCAATCTCAACAACCTTACGAACGTAACCTACAGCAGACTTCGGCTTGTCATTGAAGAACTTAGCACGATTGTGATAGGTCTGACGAAGCAGACGGTCTGCACGGTATCTGGAGCTTACACCAGTTACGGTCTTGATGATATCCAGACCAGACTTGATAATCTGCGGAGTAGTGCTACCCTTTACAGCGTCATGAATGGTGTTGGCTTCCTTCTCAGCCAAAGATGTGAAGAACTCATCGTCCTCATCAGTGTTGTGCATCAGATAGAGAGAAGAAATGTTCAAAGCAGATTCCAAATCAGCACCGAAAACAACACACTTGTCATCGATGTCAGAAATGTAGTTGTCATCCAAAACAAATCTGAACTTGGTGTCACAGTCTTCCAGAACAGAATCCAGTCTTGCATTCAGCATAGCCAGATTTTCCTCAGCCAGATTAATCTTGATGATATGCATTACAGCAGAATTGAATGTGCCATAGATACCATCCAGAACATCGTCAGCTGCAACAACAACCTTATGAGAAAACTTTGTAGTAGCCTTCAGACCAGTCTTAACTGTAACTTCGATTCTGTCCAGCTTGCCATCCTTCTCAAAGGACTTGTAGCTTGCAATGAACTTCGGTGTAGTGTAGTCATCCAAGGATACCCCCTTGAAGATGCTCTTGCAATCTTCAAAAGCAACACCAACCTTCTCATGAGCAAGGTCAAATCTCATAGAAGTGAAGTCGATTTTATGGCTCTTCACATACTCCTCATAGGAAGAATTGAAACCTTCCTGCATACCGTCAATGATTTCGGTAATTTTTGCTCTTGTCATACTTGAACCTCCAATAAAATTGTAATATTTATATTAAACACTCTCGTGCTTAAAAGCTTTAATCATCTGAATGTGAATTCTCTTCTTCCAACAAAGATGGGTCTTCCTGCGTAAGACGAGAAAATCCCTTCTTTCCGACAGACTTAAAACCACCAAACAATTTGTTAAAAGTCTTTGTGATGCCATCGGCAACACGAACATCAAATTCACGTTCAGTACCCCTAGTCTTGCCACTTAGGTTACTAGGAGCGTTAACTTCTGATGAACCAAAACCATTTGTCGAGTCATCTACGCCAGTTATATCATCCTCATCTAAATCTGAGAAATCATAACTTCCATCGTCCTCCTCATCGATATTTATATCATCAACATCGTAGGAATCAGGGTCGACATAATCATCGTCATCATCAGAGGATATAGAAAAGTCTTCGTCATCGTCTTCACCGTCTGACGAAGCACTAAAATCATCTTCGTCATCGTCTTCGTCTGAACTAATATCTTCGTCATCGTCCTCGTCATCTGAACTTAGGTCATAGTCATCTTCATCCTCATCTCCAGATTCAGAATTGATGTCAAAGTCGTCATCGTCATCATCGTCTTCAGAACTAAAGTCATCGTCCTCGTTCTCAGAATCAGCACTAAAATCTTCATCATCGTCTTCGTCATCTTCTGAACTAAAATCGTTCTCATCGTCATCTGAACTTAGGTCGTAATCGTCTTCGTCCTCAGAATCTGAACTCAAATCATAATTGTCTTCATCATCGTCCTCAGAATCTGAACTCAAGTCATAATCGTCTTCATCGTCATCTGAACTTAGGTCGTAATCGTCTTCGTCTTCAGAGTCTGAACTCAAATCATAATTGTCTTCGTCATCGTCCTCAGAGTCATCTGATTCAGCTTCATAACCAAAATCAAAGTCCTCGTCATCGTCTTCATCCGAACTAAAGTCATCTTCTTCATCTGACTCTGAACTTAAATCATAATCTTCATCATCTTCAGAACTGAAGTCATCTTCTTCATCTGACTCTGAACTTAAATCATAATCTTCATCATCTTCAGAACTGAAGTCATCTTCGTCATCTGACTCTGAACTGAAGTCGTCTTCGTCCTCGTCTGAACTAAAGTCTTCCTCATCTTCATTGTCATCTGACTCATCTCCAGCACTTAAACTATAATCGTCTTCGTCTTCATTATCTGACTCTTGCTCTGATGAGTACCCCTCGTTGCTGTCTGCTTCGAAATCGATGTCATCATCGGAATCGTCTGATGCATCTTCAGAACTTAAATCATCCTCATCCTCCTCAGAACTGAAATCATCTGAATCCTCCTCAGCACTAAAATCTGTATCTAAGTCATCAGAATCGTCTAAATCTTCAGAAGAAAAATCTTCTTCCTCAGAATCCTGATACCCTTCTTCGTTTCCATAGACAGAACTGAAGTCCATGTCGTCATCTTCCATTTCATATTCCGGAGTATAATCTTCGAATATTGAGTCCTCGCTAGAAAAGTTTACATCTTCCTCTTCCTCGGCAAGTCTCTCTGCTTCGTCCTCATCTCTTTCTTTCTTCTGCTTTAAGAAAGCGTTAAATGCGTCCATAGCAGACTGCTTAGTCGTAACTTGATGCTCTTCCCTACTTTCTAAGGAATCATCGTATACATCCAAATCTTCAAATTCCTTGACTTTTCTCAGTGGCACAAGTGGCTCTATATCCTTAATACCTGTTCGCATAGTATCGATAGGTTTATAGCCTCCTTGACTAGCCATATTATCATAACTCGCCCTAAAATCGGCTAAAAATTCGTTTTTCATCAGTTCTATGAACGGAAGCTTACTATCATAATTTAATATCTGAATTTTAGCAGAACTCCCTGCAACAGATAATATATCATTAAAATATAGAAAGTCTTCTAAGACTATAACATATTCTGATACCCCTTCGTAGGAGTCTTTCTGTATATTTAGTCTAACTCCACTACGTCTAAGACAACTATCAATACTGTCTAAATAGTCTGTATAATCCTTTAACAAGAGTCTCACCTCGCCCTCTTTATTTACTGGCTTATTTATAGTAAGCTTCATAATAAAAAGATAAACATGAAAAGACTAGGACGTATCTCTACGCCCTAGTCCTATTATCACTATTAGAATAATTTTAATTTACAGATGTCAAACGAACAATGCTCTTTATCGCACGAATATCTATATTCTTATAATAGCCCCACTTCTCAGAAGCATCTTCTTTGCAGTTACAGCTTCTAACTGTTATGATATTCGGCTGCTTTACAACCGTTTTTCTCTCATCGACACTGTCTATATTCAGTCGGAACATGTTTCTGATATTCTGATAATTAATCTCCTTGCCCATAGACTGTAATCTCTGCACGTTCTGCTGTGCGTACTCAAGGATACCCCACTTCGATGCAATCTTATAATACACATCTACGTTGAACGGTATTTCCTTAAACTTGTTATCGCATTCGTAAGCAGCCTTTCTCAGCTTATTTCCGTCTGACTCAAATCTGGCATAAAAATCATTACCGTAAAGTCTTACAAGCTCTTTATAGCAATTCGTTACAACTACAGGCACATATTTTCCTGTCTTCGTATGAATTATAATCTGGAAGATACCCGTTTTCAAAAGGTCGCTAAGCTCCTTTGCTGTAGATGGAATCTCCATCTGCTGTGCATTTTCAATAGCTCCCCACTTCGGTTTCTGGTTCTTGAAATCAGAAATGTTAAATCCACCACACTCCTTCATTGCTTCATATACTTTGTAAGGGTGACACAGCTGCAACGAAGCTCCAATCAAAAGCTCATTTGCATTTCTGTCTGTATTGATACCCTCTATTCCAAGCTTCTTGCCGAAATCGAACAGCTGTGCATTTGTCAAATTCTTAAGTCTTACAGCACAATAGCTAGGTGCACTGGTTACGTCCAGCTTTACGTCTGATAAATCTATCTCTGCAAGAGAGCTTACCTGCTGAATTTTATCTACTGCCGTCAAATCAATATTTGTCACACCACTGGAGAAGATGCTCGCACCTACACTAGGCACATAAAACGAATTGGAACGTGCATCAAAAGTATAACTCAACAGCATATTTGTTCTGACTTCTCCATAAATCATGCTCAGAATAGCTGCATTCTTTGTCACTACCCGAATCTTATCTCCACAGGTGATTCTCAATACTTTCTCCTGCAATACTTCATTTAAGTATTTCATAGCTGCATCTAAGGCAGTATAAGGAATCAGATACTCATCTCGAAGCACCAATGCAGACCTCGGAACTGTAGGCTTAAATACAAGCTTATTGCCATTATCACGATATTCCCAATCAAGGCGGACAGCTACAATTGTAGTTCCAAGCTTCAAACTTGGTATAAACTTCTTGCCGCTTGTTAAAGCTTCCTGAATTGACTGCATCTCTTCTGCAATCGGCTTACGCTTGCCTAAAAGTACCCCTCTTGAAGCAAGCTGGACGAGAATCTCGTAAGATGAAGTATACAAACTCATCTTACCTGTTCGCATATTATAACCAAAAACCAGATTGCTCATAAAAACACCGTATGTTGCCATCTGCTCGTATGCATTCTGGAAATCTGTCTCCTTGCAAAATCCATTAGAATAAAAAACTTTATAAGCTTCGCATGCAAACTTGTACATCATATCCGGATTTAAGTTAAACATCTGTGACAACGGCATCAGCACAGATATATTATCTCCGGTTAAACCAGTCTGCTGCATATACTGTGTCTGCATCAACTTGAAATTCTGTGACATCAGCATGCAATTTCTATTTCTGTATAACACCTGTAAAACACCTCTTCATTTTTAAATAATATTAAGTAATGTCAAAAAAAAATATCAGGAAATATCAGAAGTGTCAATAATGCCATCAAACAATTTATCAAACAAGTCAAAAGGAATAATCGTGCAAATTCCATTACTGAGCTTGATAAGCATGCCCGACTCGTCTGCAATAAACTCATTGGAGAATAATTTGACCTTAGAGCCTGCGTCCACTGCCTTCAATGCACGAACCTTGTAAAGTACCCCTCCAGAGAGCATCTCTGCTTTGTTGTAGTACCCCTTTGACACCTTTTCACTAGCCTCGAAGATATTGGTATCTGATGCATATTTAATACTTCTGAAATTCACGTAGAACAACGGATTGACTGTTACAGACTTTGCAGATACATCTACACCGTTAATCAGCGTTCCGCTTTCTACATATTCATATAAATCTGAATCGTAAACCCATTCAACAACATTATCATTTGAATCTATCACACCGTAGTGTCTTCCACACTGGGCAATTACCGCAAGCATATTAAACCTCCTAAAGTTAGTTTCTAAACTTATCTTCAAATCCAGAAAAATCAAGATGAACTCACAATTATACTTAAAAATTGACAATCTCTCGTATAGCACGAAACACCAAGCCGTATCTCTACAACTTGGTGCATCATTATCGCACAATATTCGTCAATCTATCTTATGCTTTCCTATTAAGGTCTATGATTACTTCCGTCTGTTATACCGGATGAGTCCGTCCAGAACGTATGCCAGAACTGCAATCAAGGCGATGGAAAGTACCAGAGTAAAACTGTTCTCAACGAAGTAGTTTACCACCTTGTTGAACAGCGGTACAATCCAGTCGTAGAACTTGCCAACTGCACACAGAAAACCGAAAACTACAGATGCCATAATTGCAATCAGCCCAACCGTGTTGCACAGTGCGTAAAACAAACTCCGGAGCTTACGCTTTCTCGGTCTTCTCTTTGCCTTTGTTGCGGTAGTACTGTTCGTCCTAGAAACAGCAGTAACCTGACTACTCATGTTTGTGTTTTGCATTTTTGAGTCCTCCTTGATTTTTACTTTTAGGAAATTGTGCTATTCAATAACCAATGTCTTGGCTTTTCACTCATGCTACGAGGTTTTTCGCCAATTCATTTATCGTGGTTCTATTATAACACACATCTCGCCAATTGTCAAGGGTTTCTCAAATATTTTTTGACTAACTTTAAAATTTCTTTTTTATCTTACGCCATAAATGCTAATTCTTAGTGAGTTATCCGAAGCTCCAAGCTCCTTGGAAAACGGCTTATAGATAGCAACTGACGTATCAGAACCACAGCAAACATTATACAAGTTGAGATTAGTACCCTGTCTGTTGACAAATGGAATCTGACTAAGAATTTTTAGAATCTTGTCCTTCAAAGCAATGTCACTATAGATTTCTCCTGCAAGAGAAATAGAAATATCATCTCCACAGAAATATACAAAGTCATTACATGTCTTTGTAATCTTGAAGAAAACTGACTTATCCTTTGCGTTCAGAACAACTTCTGGATTGTCAATTTCGATAATCAGCTCCTTAGATACCCTGTCGAAATAATCAAGGATTGTCAGGCTCTCATTCTTAATTGCTTCTTCGGCTGCCTTTGCTGCCTCGGATACTTTATTACCGGTATCACCATTTTTGGTGTTTCTCTTCTTTCTCGATTTCCTGTCTTTTCTCTTCTTGACAGCAGTATCATTAGTACCCTTGGCATCAGAGTCTTTAGGTTCTTCAACAATCTCTGCGACAAATGCATCTTCTAACGTGGTTACCTCTTCCGGCTTCTCTGTTATGGATGCACTAGGTGCTGTCAGAGCATTCTCGATAATTTCCTGCTTGACCTCGATAGTGGGTAATGCACTCTTAGCCTTAACTGCTTCTGAAATCACATTGAAAACAGTGCTGTCGAGTGCCATCTTCTTATCATCTTCCTGAGTTTTATCACGTTCGGATGCGGCTTCGTCAGGAGTGATAAAATCTGCTACGCTATCTTCCTCGCTTTTGCAAAAAGATACCCCTTGCTTTGCCGTACTTGGCATACTCTTGACTCCGCCAGCTGCAACTCCTACGAGAACCTTATCTTCTGCAACTTCATTTTCACGCTCAGAAGTAATATCCACCTTTTCTGACTTCTCTACTGCCTCGTTAGCGTAATTACTTACTCGCTGGAAAGTATCTTCTATCTCCTGTGCTACGCCAGTCTTCTCAGGCTCAGAAATATTTGTAATATACTGAACTTCCTTTGTCACAGTGTCATACACGAATCTATAGATACACTTTGTCGTCTTCAAATCTTCCCTGTCCTTGGGTGACAAAAGAACTCTCAAAGCACCGCCAGAATAAGTATCGTAGCTTACGCCAACGATATTGATACCCTCGTCAATGTAACTCAAGATTGTACCGATATCAAAGGCTTCGACTACGCCGTCTGCTGTATCAATAACAGAAAGCTTTTTACTCTCTTTGTTGAAATCAACCAAAATAAACACATAACTCACCCTTTCATGATGTTTTAAATGACAAACACGCATATCAAGCGTGTATCACCACTGATACCCCTTCTACTCCGCTTGAATTTGCAACCTCGACTATCTCAGAATCGTCCATTTCATCGATACTCGCAATCACAATTTTCTCCGGAACGTCATTCGGTGCAATCAAGGCGATATAAACAAACATATCATCAATATTTCCGTTATTTTGCACTAGTATATTGCCAAGTTTAGCAACAGTGCATATACTCTCGTCTGTCTCTGAGTTATTTTTGATAATTGATACATCAATATCTATCTCGCTAGAACCAAATATAGACTTTGAAACTATATTGCTTGCGAGAACTCCCATTGAAACAACGCCAGATTCAAAAGTAATGCAATCCTCGGCAACAAAAGAAATATTGTTGACGTTAAGACTTACAATCTTCTTCACCAACACACCTCCAAAAAGCAATTAAAAAGAAATTGCATTCTATAGTACAGTTCTCTACGTGTTTCTCACAGTGTTAATTGAACATGAAACTTAAAGCATATATCGACTAAATGAACTAGTCCTCCGCAGGAAAACTCAAAATATCATAAATATAATTCTTTGCATTTCTGTACTTTCTTGAAATAAAATCTAAGGCAATAACTGCAACAATAGCATCCAAAATCACAAGTGTAAATAACAAATATGAAACTGGCATGATAGACAGATTCTCACGAGCCTGCACCATAACTATAATTGCAGATATTACAAACAAGCAAAAAGCAACTGCAAGTGCAACACCAGTAAGTACCCCTATTCGACGGTACTTGCTTCTCTTCTTACTTGCTTCGTAATCTATATCCTCGTATAAACCCTTGTCCTCTATAGCATTACAATACCAACTCAACATATAAAGCTCCGGTTCTGACAACCTGTAATGCGTCTCCTCAAAATTATATGTTTCAATATCACGATAAAAACAGAGATTAATAAAAGATTTAATCTTTGCAAGATTAAACTCAACTTTATCAAAATACTGCATAAATGCAACATAATCATCATATGAAACTGAATAACTACCTGTGTCGCAAGTATCATAAGGAACTCTCTGCTCTAAAGCACTCAGTACCCTTAATGCTGCACTTCTCAGATAATAGTCCCATGTATAGTAATCTTTGAACAAGTCATACAAATCACTAAGGATATTTGACCTCATACCTAAGCTAAACTTTTTCTTATCCTTGGATATCTCGTAAACATTATCCAAAATGAATCTAACTTCATCATCAAACTCATCTGGACTCTTTAAACTTGACATATATCTGTAAGCACTGTAGAAGATATAGCCGCATTGACTGCAGTGATACCCCATTACATGCTTATCTTGCTCTGCGACAGTACAGCCGCATTTATCACAAATCATAAAATCGCCTCCAACAAAAATAACCTCACTATTTAATAGTGGGGTTATCTCTGCCAGATATAAATTGAAATTACACTGAAAATATCTTCTCTCTTTTCTTCTATACTCTTTGAAAATGCTAAGCGAATATCACTGCATTATACACGCCTCTACATCATCATGTAGCATAAAGCAGTAATTACTCCAGCCCTCTACAAACTTTGCCTGCGGAATCACAGTACCCTTATCGAAGTAGCTTACATAGATTTCATGCAGGTCGATAAAATTCGTATTTGACTCACTTCGAATCAGACAATTCAGAACATAGTGTGTCAGGTCGTAATCATCAGAAGCAAACAGGCAAACTCTATCCTCAGAATCATTCTCAAGAACAATTCGATACATGTCATATAGGTTTACCCCCTCGCTGCCAGCACAACCAGTCCCACATAACATACCTCGCTCAAGAACAGCAGCACCTGAGATTTTACCTCGTTTCTCAACCTTCATGAACTTGTACTTATCCATGTTGACTGCGTATGTGCCACAACCGTAGCACTCTGGCATAAGAATAAACATAAACATCTCTCCTTTTAAATTAGTTGTTTAGAATTGAAAAAATCTTAGATGCAGTATCAGAGTCAGTAGAGATAGAATCGAGTCCAATATCTCCAACTCCATACAGATTCTCAAGACAATGCATCACAAGAATATCTTTCGGTTTGAACTCTTCAAACAAGGACTTAACCTCGTTCTCAGATTTATGCATCTCGATATTTTTATGAATCTCGTTACGTGCAACTTCAAGGTCTCCATAATAATCGTCTCTGGCAAACTCAAGAGCATCGTTGAACTCATCATTAGATACCCCTGCTAGCAGACAAATTCGTCTGAGCATAGCCATAGAACCAAAAGTTGATGTACTGGAGAAATTCTTCTTGCTGATAGAGTCGACAATCTCCTTAAAAGAAATAAAGCTCTCTGCATCATCTTTTGGATTTACATTAACTTGATTACTCATAAAAACATCTCCTATACTGTATTACTTACTTCTCACTCGATTTCAACTGCCTCAGCATTAATAGCATCAAACAGACAGTCAGCTACCTTGCAAGCCCAGATTTCCTGCGGAACAACCTTCTGCACAATAGCAGAAATAAAATCTTCTTCATACGTCAGAGTACCAGTTACCTTGTCTACATTGGTATCATATGCGTATTTTGCATCAGCCGTATACGTTTTACTGCTTGCATCATATGTTGCATGCAACTCGTTATAGAAAAATACGTCTGCCTCTGATTCTGAATAATCAATCACCTTCAGCGGAACTCCAATGCGTTCCGCAAGATTATTGAGTACAACGTAAATATCGCCGATGTCACCACCAGTCTTCACATAAAAAGTCAAAGCTTTCTTCAACTCGTCTTTTGTAAATTTCATGGTAAAAACTCCTTTGTAAATTAAAAATAATATATCAGATATGAATATTAAAATATACATATCGAGAAAACTGAAAACAATTTTCAGTATATAAACCTAGTATCGAAATCAATATCATTCGAGCATAAAACTCTAAATCCAACAGAAAATCAGTATTAACAAGCACTTCTCCCAGAAAATGATACCCCATGCTCCAGACCAAAGAAAACCCTGAAGCCAACCCCACAATTTTGAGAAAAAGCCCAGAGCCGCTGTACGCCCCTGTGAGCCACGATGGGCTGTGGCAATCACCGTACCCACCAGAAGCAAGAAAGCCGCTGTACGCCGCCGTAGAAGCCCTATAACGCCAAACCAAAGCCAGAGCCACAAAACCATACATACGAACCAAAGGAAACCCCACCAAAACGCCCCCGACAAAGATACCCAAGCCGGAGTACCCCTATAAGAGAAAAAGACCGCAGCTAAATAAACTGCAGTCTCAAACGCTTTTGCACAACTCAATATGCAATACAAAACTTGGTGCTACTGATGGGACTTGAACCCATACACCATTGCTGGCAACAGATTTTGAGTCTGTCGTGTCTGCCATTCCACCACAGTAGCAACTTCGCATGGCTTATGGCTCACCATGCGAAATTACGATATAAAAGTAAAAAAGGATTCCACACAGATTAGAAATTGGTAAAACTAAATCTGCATAGTTAGAAAATGGGGAAATAAAGGACTACGAATGGAATCTCACCATTCGTTGGTGGGATATGTAGGACTTGAACCCACACTCAATCGGTTATGAGCCGACAGCTTTACCACTTAAGCTAATATCCCATATATGCAACTCGAATCTGACTGACCAAATTTAAAATCTAAAGTAGGAAAACGTAAAACCATAGACAAAACAAAAATCAAAACAAATTGAGTTGCATTGGTGCGGATAACAGGACTTGAACCTGCATACATTTCTGCATTAGAACCTAAATCTAACGTGTCTGCCAATTTCACCATATCCGCATATGGCTATTTTTCGTAATAGCCAGACGAAAAGCTTTTGACGTTTAGTCGATACATATCGACATCTAATCAGGTACTTTTAAGATACCTCCAAACACTAGGAATGGCTGGGACAACATTCACTGCAAATCTGAATATGTTGCTTAATATATCGTCCTAGCAACAGCCATTCTAACCATACTATGGTGATAAAGCTACTAATACACTCACTTCTTCACTACTTAATTTAATATCAAGTAGCTCCGTGATTTTACCTCAGTGTTTGTAATCTTTGCACGAGTACTTTCACTTTACTTTGTGTCTCTGGTGCGGATGACAGGACTTGAACCTGTACACCTTGCAATACAAGAACCTAAATCTAGGTGGCTGCCAATCTCACCATACCGACATAATAATCGAGATAAGCTGTCTCTTTCCAGACTTACAAGCAACGCCGGACTAAAACCAGAAAACTTCTGGTACATCCTGTTTGGTAATGCAACGACCGTCAGCAAATCCACAGATCTCCCAATAGTATGTTAGCATCAGGAAATAAGTTGCGTTTCTTCCTTCGTTACATCTTGCGTTAATAGCTGGTTTTCAAGACCAGCTTTATAAACCTCTCGAACACATCGGCAACTTAATGGTGCAGATTGCAGAATTTGAATCCGTATTCTGCAAGGACTAGAACTCAGTCTAGGTGGCTTCCAATTTCACCACATCCGCATTTTAATCACATGAATTAAAACCTTCAACTTTTGCTGAATATAATATTATCTCGGCATTATTCATGAGATTCTCATTAAATAATTTGTCGTGACTGCAAGTTCTGCCCTTGCAATAACCAAAGTCATGCTACTAAGCGTCACCTCGTCCGCTGATAACCCACAATCAGCGGTACATATCCCTTTCGGGTACTTCCCTGCGTATGTAACCGACTATTGCCGGAAACTTAACGCCATAGTATCAATCTCTTGCGAAATTTCTTGGATTTACATTTAAGCACTCAAAGAGCTCATCTGTATTATCCTGTATGAAAGTAAGCATTCTCATAGGTGAAACAAGTTCTCCATCATAGATATCCCTTTCTTCACCATCAAATAAATGTCTTACATTATCAACTGTATAATCAAGCATAGCAGTGCGACCTATCATATACTTTGCATTGTCAAATGTCCGTTCTACATAATCATTCGGCAAAAAACAACACTGACAAAGCAGTTTAAACATATCAGTACCCTTTTGGCGAACTACACGAAAATAAACCCTGAACATCGGCTTACAAATCACTTTAAAGTTGCGACAGAAATCAATGACAAAGCTGGCATTTCCATCTCTATCTTCTCTTGTAATAAACTCGATAGGATAAGAGCTTACTTTATAACCAACAGGCATTCTCTTATACCACGAAAAAGCCTTCTGTATTTCTTCAGTCATCACATCCAGTGTAGAACTGATTTCTGTTACATCCATTGCATCTACAAATGCAGTCTTTACTGATTCATCTTCAGAACCAATATTAAACTTAGCTGCAACATCTGCAATACTTTTATATGTGTTTTTCATATAGCTCACTCCTTAAATATTTAAGCACTCCTTGATATCTGAAGCTTGCATATAGATGAAATGTAAGATACCCTCATAATTGATTCTGATGAACCTTTCTGAAGTATACCCATTTCTATCTTGCACAAATTTCTTTGAAAACACAGGAGCATATTTGCTTATATCAACATTACCAACTGTTTCAAAAGAAACTTTGCCACGAAGCTTCATATCTCCGGCATCTGGGAACACCTTGAAAAGAACTTTCATAATCGGTGCACCTTTTGTTCTGATGTGCTTTCCAAAAATGATTGTCAAACATGGATTGTTGAACTCGTAATCACCTTTCTCAGCAAGAACAACTGTATCTTTAATGCTTCGAATCTGATACCCTGCTCCAAAGTTTTTCTTGAAAGTCTCGATAACACAATTCTCGACTATGCCAATCTCCTCGATACTTTTTGCTGTTGTCCCATCTGAAACAACGTACTCCGTTTCAAGTATTTTCTTAGCAGACTCAGACAAAGAATATCCACTCGAATAATCCATGTAAGCTACTCTATACTCCTCAGAAGTCGGAATGCTAAGTAAATGATTTACAAAATCATTTACTGTCTTGTATCTGTAACCCATACAAAAACTCCTTACAATGTAATTTTTATATTGGGTTGTACTCGGACACGCTTCCACGTTTTCCGTTTACAACACTATTATACCACAAAACTCAACCATTGTCAAGGCAATCTCTAAAATATTTTTAACATCTTGGAAATTTCTTTGACAATCTTCAGTGCTTTTTATGCTCTCAACAACTATCTAGCTGCATTATAAATAGATAAAAGCATCAGAACAAAGAGTGAAAATAAAATCAACGCCTGCATTAGTACCCCTCATATAAAACTGGAAAATATATCTGCGTATTATCTCGTCTCTCAGAGTAATTTGGACTGACACACTCCTGCCAATTACGAGTCACAAATGTATCTGCAAATACAAGACCATTTACTAGCCTCTTTTTACCTACGAAATTTCCGTCATCAGTCATCTCAGAAATGATAAAATCACCTCTTCCGTGCTTAACGCCATCTGCATTATAATACAGCTTAGTGCTGCCTTCCATAAAGATACCCTGTTTGCTTACTGGTAAGTGACAAGCATATGTTTTCGTATCAGGAATTACGCTGTATGCCTCAAACCAATCTATATAGGATTCATCGTCATACTTACTGCTCAGATAAGAAGCTGTAATCTTCATACCGTTATGTCTACAGAATAACTTAAATAGGCTTGTTTTTGATATTGGATACATTTCACCTTGAGTACCCAGAATAACAAAATTATCACCGTTCATGCAATAAGCTTTATGCTCTTTTACAAGTGTCAAAGCCAACTCAGCAAGTATAGGCTTCTCCTGCAATTTCAACGTTATGCATGATTGACCTTCAAGCTGTGATAACAGTTCCGGATGCTCAAGCTTATTATAAATAACTACCCCTCTTGGCGGTCTACATACGTGAACCTTGTAACTCTTTGCAAAGCATCTCCTATAGTTTTTCTCGATTTCCCAAGGATACTTTGTCTTTACAGCAGTAAGCATAATCTCACTTCCTCATTTTTACATATTAACTAAAGTCCTTCAATGCCTTCTCCCCTAAAGCTAATCTCTTAGCCTTACTAGCTCTGCTCGAAGATGTAGCCGAAGATTTCTTACTGCTTTTATTTATTCTAGCACGTAAGAAATCTCCGAATGACTCCTCATAGCTTTCAAGAACAAATTGGTCACCAGAGCTATTAACTCCAATGCAATTTGATGCATTACTCTTTATAGATGTATTGGGCTTGCTTGTTGGCAGCTTGTTCAAGTTATATGTATTTCCTGTACTTGATGTCTTGCTGCTTCGCATAACAAGCTTTACCTTTAAATCACCACCTGTAGCAGTGCAACCAAACTCAGGCAGTGACAGCAACACAACAGTTTCTGGAATATTCATGAAGAAAACTACCCCTGCACGAATGAATCTTTTTGACTTGTTTTTAGTATCTACATCAAATTTATCGACTGACTCAGCAGTTAACCGCATAACTGGAACATAAATATCCTCTGTAGACTGAAAAGCATACCCGATTATTTCTGGTCTTGCAGATGCAGTTTTGCCAATCTTAGCTTGAAGAACTCTACAAAATATCAAATTATCACTCTTACAGCCAACGGTGTCCAAATCCAAAGTAGAATCTGAGAGCATTTCAGAAGCTCGCTGCTCAATTTCCTTTTCAATAACATCAATCTTCTGAGTAGTACCCTTTGCTTTGCTGCTCTTTGAAGCTTTACTCTTCTTGGGCTTTCTTGGCTTTTTCTCATCGTTATCTGCTGATGAATAATCTACATCTTCGTCATCATCCTCATCATCTTCAGCATTAAGAATGAGCTCATTATCATCCTCGTACTCGTAGATTGTTTCATCATCGTCAAAAATATCGTCTATCGTAGCAATGGCGTCATCTAAGTTTGGAATAGCGAAATCGACCATTTTTGCAAACTCCTCACTGCTTTTCAATGGTTCGTTTGTACTCTTATCTTTCACAGCCATATTAAACACCTCTCAATAAATAAAAATAGAACGTAACAGAAATTACGTTCTATATACAAAGTATTCAGTAAAAAGTCAACTGACTGATGGGTTTAAAAGTACCCTTGCGGTTCATCTGTTAGGATTACTTCATCAAAATCGATACCCTCTAGCCCTTGAAAATGTGCCTTTAGAAAATCTCGTCTGTAATCTATAAAACTCTTTTGCTTTGATAAATCACCATCTGCATAGCAATCCTCATATGAAATATACAAGTCCTTAGCCATACCACAAGGTCTTAAGCAATGAATAACCAGAGTCATATACTGCCAATCTTCATCTTTATAATCCGGATTTGCAGGACTAAAGAAATTTATACGAATATTTTTAACATCTTCAACTGTTTCAGCATTTTTATGTTCCTCATAAACATATCTATTAGACTCTCCGAAAGGTAACAAAGCACTCTTACGCAACTCCATTAACATTCTTATATTCATCCCATCTTCTATAAATGCTTTATAGTTAGAACGCTTTAAAATATAATCTGTATATAAAGCTTTTGAAAGCTCCAACAATGCCTCACCGTCTCCATCATCAAATATATTTGTGATACCCCTTTCTTTTAACTCATTGGAAATACTCTCAATAGAAACTTCCTCATTAAATTCATATACCTCTGGGTACTTTATATAAGTGTGCATAAAACTCACTCCCCAATATTTAAATTTATAATTGCATCAATCAATTTGTTCCTACTCCTAGAATTTTCAAATCTATATTTTACTGCTGCAATTAACTCGTTTCTGCGACCTTCATCAAGACTAGTTATTATACGGATAGCTAAATCAACTGTTAAACGCTTAATTGCTGTATCATTTGAAAGAACTCCGTATATATCTGACAAAAGAATCACATTATTCTCAGCCCTATAACCATATGCCATAAAAGACAGCTTGTCGCTTTTTACTAACTCTTTTCTATCTCTTAAAATAACCTTACTTTCTTGGTCTTCTTTAAGATATGTGGATGAAAGTGCATCAATTCTCGCTACGAAATTACTATACACAACTTTCTTTATATCAGCATAGTCAACTAAAGCAATATCATTATCAGCATAATAAACAATAGACTCAGCACCATACTGTATCAAACCTTTTTGTATTGTATAAAGAATAGCATACTTATCTCCAACACTATTCTTTATGTCATAAAATATAGCACAAGGCTTATCCTCAAAACTAACATTACTATGCCTATCAGTACCCCTTGCGTTGCTTTCATGAAACGATACAACAATTGGAGCATCTGAGTTCAAATCCTTGATTTTTATCAACAATGAAATCTTATAACCTAAATCGCACATCCAGACATGACTTTTTGGCTCTTCTGAAAATGGAACTAAAGAATATGGATGTATATTTTCCAAATAGCTTTTTACTACTTGCCAAACAGTCATACCGCTACATTCAATCAGCTTAAACAAATGTGTATTTCTACCACCATTTGCCTTATGCTCAGTCATATCAACAGAAAAGTTTCCCTGTCTTGCAAAAAGACGAATCTTTCTACAAACTTTAATAAACCCTTTTCCATAGAAGTCAATAGCATCAGTTACAGTCTTACTCAACTCTAAATCATTAGAAGTAACATCTGGTAAACTATCATTAATTTCATTAACAGATGAATCTGGCAATGTAACAAGCTCAGTATCCGCATATATTTCTTTTGTTTCCTTGTTATATAAACCATTTTCAATAACCAGACTACCACTTTCAAGCATAAGAGAAGCTGCATCAGCACTCAAAAACACTGTACTTTTCCCATCAGAAAAATCATACCCTTTTGTCTTACCATCATTATTCTTATACTTTTTAACTATCCTCATTTCTAAAGCACTCCTTCCGCACTTTATTTACTTATTCTATTATACCATAAATATCAATAAAAATCAAGTCAATCTCGAACTTCTTTTAACTCCTTCAAGAATTTAGTTTGTAAATACCAAACTCTTTATTCGTCACAATCATCGCTCTCACTTAATAGATTGAAATCATACTCTGTATTTACATCTTCCATACTCTTTAGAAACTCCGAAGCATTTCTATAATGAACAGTATATACTGTATCTTTATCAGCAGTTTTCAATCTCTCGGATACCCAAACTGGAAGTTTTCTACTGGTGTACTTATCTGCTACAGCTTTTATAACATCATATTCAGTGCAATGAATCTCTTTATCCTCTGGAATATTGCTTAAAACACAGAGTTCAACAGGTTGAAACTTATCAATTACATCTCTGCATAATAGCCACTTCAAATCAGACAGATAAATCTTATTTGTAAGTTTTATTTCATATAGATGATACCCCCCTATCGCTTTATAAACTAAATCAACCTCCTTATTTGAATCTCTATAAAATCCAAAATCAATACCGTGCTGCATAAACTCCAGATAAATAACATCTTCAAATAACTGACCAATAGCTGTGGTTAATAAACGTTTCTTGAACTCAACAATATCAATTGTTACGTTATACTTTACAGCTAATTCGCTATAGTTATCATCTACAATAGACATAATCAAACTTAGCAAAGAATATCTTAAAATTACTGGAATAAGAAAAACAAGTTGCCTGCTTGAAACCTTTTCTTCATCTGAACCTCTATAAAAAGTCATGTCACACTTTTTATAACATTCAATCTTTGACAAGAAGTCTTTTACCTCTGACAGCTCATCATTTGTGAAATTGTAGGTATCATCTATTAATTTTAATCTCTTTAAATACAAAGTTCTTAACTCATCTTTAAAAGATGACCAATCTGCTACACTACTACGCAAATTTACTATTGTTGTATAAACCTCAGAAGAACCAAGTGGAACTCCACGAACTATCTTTAATACCAAGTCAGACCCATAATGCTGTAGCCAATTATTCACTAAAGCTTTCAGCCTTTCTGAGTCCTCAAAATACATGTCAGATAAAAGCCTATAGTCAAATGACAAGTCATCAAAGTTCTCAAGACCACTAAATAGATTTCTCACAACAGAAGAAATCAAATACTCGTTTGATGCATCTATATAGCTATCAATATTTGCATGGCTCTGCAAATAATGCTTATCTACACCTAAGATACCCCGTTTTCTATCAAATGCTTAACTGCCTGCTGAATCATGACAGTCTTACCTGTTCTTCTTAATCCAAACAAAGCAAGAATATTTCTCGTAGAACCAATCTTGCTATCTAAAAATTCCTTTATAGTATCAAAGCAAAATCTCTTGTTTAAATGAGCAACTGGTTCAATATACTTAAACAACTTAGACTTACCAAAAATCAAATCTACATCTAGCTCAGCAATACCAAGGCTATTTAGCAAAATATCAAGTTGTAAATTTGTTCTTGAAATCTCGCTATAAGCATTTCCAGATAACTCCTCATTGGAATAATATCTTCCGTCCTTATTTATAACAGGTATACTGCCTAAAATATCGCTCTTGCTAGTAATCCTGCTAGACGCTGCCAAACCACAGTCGAATACCCCTAACTCTGTGACTAAGCGATACCCCACTTGCTCTCCGTTGCAAATCAGCTTATAAACACCATAAGTCAAACTCATAAAATCACCTCAAATTCAAATAACAAAATAATTTACTAATATCACATATCTTTCTATAAATATGAAGAAAAGCCAGCATTGATTCTCATCAACACTGGCTTCAATTAAATTACTAGATTATCTAACTTAAGATACCCTCTTTCTCGCTCTATCAAAAATCACACAAGCACCTAGCAGGATATTCATAACAGCCAAAATTGATGCTGTCATAATAAATGATAAAGATTTATTCTCTCCGCTGGCAAGTAAATAACACTCGCACACAAGAACTAAAACTCCGTATCCTGCAAACGCAACACCCATTGCTAAGAGTAAAATATCCGTCACCTTATTTAGGTCTTTACATATAAAATATACTAAAGCAAGAACACAATATGCAATCAACACTAACAAAGGTGAACCAAGAGAATACAGCTCTAAAGCTTCATGCACTATTATCACCACCTTTATGAAATCTTAAATGGTGCTACTAATCGGATTCGAACCGATACGGACTTTATTCCGAGGGATTTTAAGTCCCTTGTGTCTGCCTATTCCACCACAGTAGCATATCTGGCGAGGATTCACCAAACTCGCCAGAGCAAAATTATTAATAAGGAGATACCCATGCATCTGCAAGCAACCCAACTTACAGTCGTTACACTTAACTCTACACCTCGCATCAGAATGTATGTAACTTCCATATGGCGGACTGAGTGAGATTCGAACTCACGCTACGGAATTACCGTACTGGTGGTTTTCAAGACCACTCCCTTCAACCACTTGGGTATCAGTCCAGATGAGTGCAGCGTGAATAGAAATTGATATCAAGAACACATTGTTTCAGCTTAATCTATCTAGTAGAAATACACATGGGCGACTCCGCATTGCCAGAACATATATCAAACAACCGAAGCCAAATGCTATAGGCAATCAGCCTATCAGCATCATAAACCAAACAACTCTAAAGGTAGAAGTTAAGCCATTCAATGAAATCGGTAGGGTAAAACACTGCACTCTTAAGATACCCTTCCGTACTGTCAGAGCCGCTATTTGCAGACTCAGAATAATATTACTGCCAAAGGCAGAGCCGCTGCACCCTTTCGTGCATTTAGCTCTTATGACTTAATGCCATCGGCAGCGATGGTGAGAACAGCTACTAACGAAGTAGCATCTGCACAAACAGCATATCTGCATGTGCCGTTTTACATTAAACTATACCCTCATTTGCGGCTTTCGCCGCAAGATAATATATACTTTCAAGAACAAGCAGAAAGTTTAAGAAAACTTACATTTAGTATACAAGCACTCAACGTATAAATCGGAACACTTCAAAATTATCAACTTTTACAAATGAACTAATCATACAACTTAGGTTAAACACAATAAAATAAGGCAATAACAAATAATATTTATAACAACTAGATTAAACAACAAGTAACTTAAAAAATTTATAGATTAAACACCTAATGGTATCGTTTCTCACGCCTTTTTATTTCAGCTTGAATATCATAAAATCTATCTCTAATGATAGCCTGTTCTTCACGGCATTGCTCAAGCATTTCTGATAGACTAGCGGCTCGAACACCATTACGATGTAAATCTAACTCCTTTTCTAAATCTTTTTCAAGAAGATAAGTGTACTCCACAGCTTCACGAGTTCTGTGAAACTCAGATACCAAAGTCTCCTTAGAAATCCTCTTGATGCTTAACGGCTTTCGCCAAAACTGGTCATCGCTCAAAGAGATATTAAAACCTGCAGTATCCGAACAGAAACTCTGAAAGCTAAACTCAGCCTGTTTTAACATGTCATTATTTCTCCTCAAATGCTTTTAACAAGATATAATAATTATATATCAGCACTTTTAGAACGCTTACACCAATTAGAAAACCGTCTGGCATAAACATCTAAATCTTCGCACTCTAATAATGTAAGATTATCCGTAGAAGCAATGCAACTTTCAAACCTCATGTAAATATCATAGTCATCTTCAGAATCATTATATGCTTTCAGCAACAATAACTCCAAAACGAACACAACAAAATAAGCTATATAGCTTAAGTACCCCATATTAGAACATAGAAAAGCAACTCCAATCAACAGTAAACCAATAATAATTAAAATCAAGATATAAAGTCTATGAAGTCTATAACTTAGAACAACGTGCTCTTTATAACTCAAATCAACCTTATCTACTGGTCTGATAGAACCAATACCAACTCGAATAGTATTTTCATTGTCATCGATAAGTTCTACCCTTACGGTTTCATCTTTGACTATATTATTTGCTGCAAGACTTCTGGATGTTCCAGTATCTATCTTTGCAATTTTATAAGTCAAAAAGTTATAAGCATGTCTGTCCCTGCTTTTGACTGGTCTAACTAGAGATACCCTATCACCGACTTTGTACTTACATATATCGCTAAAATACAACTCAGATGAATCCATACATATCACCAAATAAAATCAGCATGTCAAGCAACTGTGCAAACCTTATCAGTAATAGACCTCAATGCTGCAATTGCATCAAGATGGTTACAAGCTCGTACATCGACACCGTATTTTGCACTCTCTACATACCAACACGTATCAGTATCCTCTGCTGTAGTACCCTTGCACTGGTCTGTCTGAACAATCAGCGAAACTTCGCCATTCAGAAGCATTGCAGTAAGACTGAAACCATCTGACTCCTTAGTTTTATCGATTATGCTAATACAAACATCGTTCTCATCCGTAGTATCTACATATGGAGTGCTAGCCAAAATATCTTCCAGCAACATTACGATAGACAGATACATATCTGAATATCTTCCTGTAAATAGCTTGCTTGCAGTCCGTGCACTCATGTTATTATAAAACTTAAACTTAATCATAATCCTTAAATCTCGCCTCCAAATAAAAATAAATCAAATTAAAAGTCCATTGTTTCAACGCCGAAATTCTTAGAACTTTTTACAGCAGAATTGCTTGATGGCTTTCCAGTATATCTTGGGAACATATCTGCATTACGAATCATAAACAGATGTAATGACCGCTTAAATGCTGTTGACATAATGAGTACCCCTGTGTCGATATACGAGTTTATCTCACTCTGCAATGAAATCACTGACTTGCCTTCCACATTACCGTCATTGATATTCAACAACTGGTAGATTCTCGGAATCCAATCCGGATTGGACACAGTGATTCTATCAAGCTCTTCCTTGAATGAGTCCACTACAGAATTTAAGTCCACATCAATGAATGTTCTATCCACCTCAGAAACATTCTCCATTCTCAGAATACGAGAAATATTCAAAGAACGAACACCGGAAAAATCATACTTACTACAACCAAGTTCAGGTAGTTTGATATAACCTCTGCTCTGCTTAGAACCAAGTTTCATACCACCTTGGTCTTGCGTGAATACATCTACTCCAGAAAGCATGCCAGAAATGAAATTGTTATCTGAGTAGTAATCAGTGAGTATCTCGAAGTTAATAGTCGAGTTTAACTCTCTAATAGTATCATTATCCTTCAAGTAAGTGAACTTAATGATACCCTGTTTTAGTTTCTCATAGAAGCCATTGGTGAACGCATAAAGCATAAACAAAGGCGTGCATGTCATCTCCGCTGCATTCAGAACGCTTCTCGGCACAGAGATAGAATTTCCCTTTGCAGAATAAGTAAGCTTGACAGCTCTGAGCTGACCACTCATAAAATCTACATTAGCCTGCTGGATTTTCGCACTGTACTTTGCCTGCATCTCGTTTGCAGGATACCCCATCCATGCTGACATGATGTACGGATTGCGAGTAGCAAAGAACTTGTCAAATGTTTTCTGCTTGACTCCGTTCTTTGTAATCCACTTCGGAACTTCCACATAGCAAATCGAAATGGACAGCAAATAGTCAATGAACAATGCCTTAGAAACAGTCTCATCACTTGGCAAAACACTTGTCCAGAAAGACTCATATAGGTCTCGCCTATACTTTACAATCTCATCAAACAAAGTAGTATCTGAATTTACAAAACCATTGAACTTTGCAATATCCAGAACTCCCCATTCGGATTGCGTCTTATCAGCCATAAAGCAAAATGGTTGAAGATTTAAACCAAGCTGATAACAACCTTGATTCATTCTCTCAACAAACTCGTTATCCACGGCGAAAGACTTAATTGCAAAGTCCAAACCGTACATCTGCTCTAACAAAACAATCAACTCCAAACAAATTTTACTACTTTATAGACAGTAGCTTGCATTAAATATTGCTGAGTTACTCATCAAATGATTCACTTTTACGCTTGCACTCTTCTATACAGTTATTGATGTAAAATAATCTGCTATGACAGACTTCAAATCATTATCGTTCAATAAATGGCGTCTTAAACTCACAAGCCAATCTCGACAAGAAATAAGCTAGCTCCAATCTTGAAACTTCCTTTGTCGGAGCTAGATTTCCACCAAAATCAAACAAGTCTAAGATACCCAATTCAATGAGTGACATAAACATCGGCAATGGAATGGCTTTCTTGCCACTCTGAATTTCCTGTCTAAATGCACTCATGGAATCAATACCCCTGTAGTCATTTAAATCATATGATGGAATATTTCCTATCTCTGTCTTAAAGCATTTCTTATAGACCTTGTAGTCACAACCGTCTTTGTACTTTCCAACATATCTCTCTGGGTGTAACCAATCTGCATTTACGCCTACTCGGTAAGCACCAGAATAGATATTATCGTATTTTACAGTGAAATCAGCCCAACAAGCAACTGTAATATATGCTAATTCAAACCTAGTAATCGGCTGAGTCATCTCACGTCTATCATACAGTCTATAAAACGGACTGCTGAATCCATAAAGAATATTGTTATACCCCTCGTTATAGAAATCGCCCTCATTTGACATACTATCCAGTGATTTTTTAGCATGACTGCCGTCTGTAGCACCAGTCTTGATTGCAAGCAGACTATCTATGAATTCACCAACTGTTACTACCCCGTCTGGGTTGAAATACGTATTTCCGTTATCATCATACTGTGGATACATCGCACCAGAAACACACGCAAGTGCCGCATATTTATACATGCTCATAGTATGCTTATCTGCAAAAGGTGAAATATCAGCTGTGTTTGTTTTCGGATTGATATTCGGAAACATCTTTCTTGCTGCGTAATATAATGGGTCTGATTCGTTCTCATCTTGCATTATATCATACAGCGTCTTACCATCGTATTTTTCTTTCAGAACTTCGTTTTTACAAGCATCATTAAAACTTTTGCCTGCAACAAAAGAAAACTGCTGACTCAAAGGTACAACAGTTGTCTTATCCTCGGAAAATAATACTGACTCTAAAAATGGACTTGCACAAATCTCATTCATTGCATCCGAATTTAAGCAGCTTGGCAAGTAAGATACCCCTGCACTCTCGTCTGCTGATAACTCTACTGGATATTCCTCCTCCAGTAATTCAGATTTATCGCCAGAAATCAGCTTTGTATAAATAACGGAACTGTCGAAAATAATAGACTCAGTAACAACTTTTCCATCTGTATTTCCTGAAACAACTATTCTGTTTCTCATATTTACCTCCTCTCATAATCTGCAGAACTCAATAGATTCCAGCACGAGTACCCAAGAATAGCCCTCTGTCTGCAATACACTCCGGAAGATAACTATAAAGAGATTCTCTAACATGGTTTGTAATATCTTCTGAAACAACAACTGTATCTACACCTGGACGGTTAGACACCTCAGCACAAATAATAAAATCACTTGTCTGGTTCTTTCCTATAGCCTTCGGTGTGTACAGTGAAATTCTTGTTTCATCTTCCCAGCAGTCCTTTACAGTATTATACTTTCCAATAAATCTGCAAAACAAAAACGTAGAAGCTAAGATAGAATATGCAGACTTATTTGACCGCATGAAACTCTCAAACATATCCTCCTGAGATACCCCTTCCAGCTTCGCTGCGTCCTGTAACAACATAAATTCACCTTGCCGAAAAATTGCAGGCTTCACAGGTCTAAGCTTCAAATCAATACCGAAAATAGCGTCAACTCGAATTGTAGTATCTGATGATACTACTTTAAACTCCTCCTTAATACCAATATCAGATTCTGTCATGGTTGCATTAAAAGCATAACCACCGTTAACTCTCTTCATTATATTTAAACCTCCAGACAGGTATTTCTAAACAAATATATTAGATAAATATCCTGAAATTAAAATCAGATATTCCCCTGAGAAACCAAGCAATCAGCATCATAACAAGCCATGTCAAACTCAGACTCAGTCACATAGTCATAACAGGAATTTACGCATTCATAAGTCTTGCCACAGCAATCGAAATACTTGAATGCACAAACAAGCTCCGCTACTAAGTCGAAGTACCCCTGCTTCTTCTCATCCGGAATATTAAATACGGAACGAGCAAGCTTGCTTCTGATTGCACGGTACAGACCAAGTCTTGATGTCACATTATAATTATCGAACAAAGACTGCTCAGACTCATAATCCAAAGAAAGAGTATCGCCGATTTTAGGTCTCAGAGTGTTAGTTGCAAGCTCTCCCATTTCGTTTCTCTCGTCTGAGTAATAAACATCTGCAATATTGTAATAAAGCATGCTTCTCTTTTTGACATTGTTGCCACTCTTAAACAGCATATCAATCTTAACAGGCTTGGCTTCTGTGTAGTACCCATTATCAAGAACATCGTCCTTTGAAATCAACTCGCCAAAATTACCACTCAGCATGCAGTAAGACGGCAACATCATGCTCTTGCAATAGTCGATTGCAAAAGAGCCAACGAATCTCTTAGGAACTTCAAACTTCTCATCATAGTCTGTATCTGCTGCATTGCCACGTGAAACCTCAAACAAAACACCGTCATTGTCAACATAAAAAGGCTTGACTAAAGAATATTTCTTTTCCAGCTCAGCACGCTGTTCACGAACAAAGTCACAACGCTCATTCAGGCTCTCGATAAAAGCACGCTCAGCAAAAGTTTCCAGAACTGTGATACCCCCACTATTTGTCATAGAGTACTGTGCCTCACTCTCAAGGCGTTCATTCAACAAATCTGCTGCTGTACCTCTTGCCTTGACTACCCCTTGCAGAAAGTAATCCAAGAAATCCAGCTCTTCTTCCTGTGTCAGAACTGCACTGAAAAATCCTTTCTCAGATTCTTCCATAGTCTTGATGTCCTGTTCTGTAGCTCCAAGCATTGACATCGCCTTATTTCTCATAATTTTACGAGTGTCTACACGAATTAATACACTATCAGCACTAATACTGATAGCTTCGTGAATTGCAGGATTGTCGAACTTAAATTTTGAATTGTCAGCAACGTGTGTCGACAGATTAATCTTTGGAGAGAAAGTTACATTCTTTCTGCCTTTAACGCCGAACTTGCCACGCTCATAAATATTGTTTAAGGAATCCAGAGCTTCCTTGCTTTCTAGCAGAACTCGAAGATAGTCAAGCAGGTCAAGTGCATTTCTTGAAACATTTCTGTGACTGCACATTGCAAGTGCATATCTGATTCTCTTGCTGCTCCAATCAACAGTAGCATCCTTTCTTGAAATCAGATACTTAAACACGTCCGGAAATTCCTGCATAAAAGCACGCTTGACATCAGAAGCACAAAACTCGGACGGTGTGCTCTGCCAGTAATTATCATACAGCACATAGCACATATCATAATAGCGTGCTTTGTACTTCTTAATAGCGTCTTCCAGTAATCTCTTAGAAATTTTTATACCATTTGCATTCAGTTCAGCAGCTTCAATTTTCATTTAACAAACCTCCAGTTTCATATTGGGAATAGAACTTGCAACACTATTGAGAATCTGAACTATGTTCACATTGGCTTGGTACACATACAGTGTTTGTACATACCTGATACCCTTGCATTCACCATCTCGAAGCAGCGTTGTTATAAATCCTTTTCGCAACATCAACATTCTCGACAATTCTAGCGAGCTACAACCAGTGACCTTAAAATGTTTAAACACGTGTGCAACTGACAAACCAACGTCTGTACTGTCTGATGTAGCTAAAACGCTTATAACATTCACATCAGAAATATTTGTAAGGTGCTCGAAAGTCATATCGTCTTCCTTAACAAATCGATTTGCAATGTTAAACACATAAACTCGACCATCCACAATAAGGCGATACCCTTGACCGATTGTGTGGTTAAATTTTACAGGTTTCACGGCTCTCACTCCACTTCCTTTTTATAGTATTATTATAGCATAAATATCAAGAAAAGTCAAGACTATCTCCCAGATAATCCTGACTTCTCTAAAAATAACTCAAAATTTTCAGTCCAAATACAGATAATATCTCGCATCTATATTTGGGTCGATAACATGACAGCTGCTCTGCTGCACTTCTCCAAAGAAAATCTGCCATGTAGATGAATCAGTTGCGATGTAAGAAGAAACAGGAAAATGAAAAAACATCTGTATTCTATACAAGGCATCCTCAAAGTTATTGGCAAATATCTCGTATCGATATACCTCGTTCATCTTCTCCATAATAAACGTATAAGTATAGACACCATTTCCATATCTGGCTGTAACAGGTAAGTATCGATACGCAGTTTTCACAGAATCCATAAAGAGTACCCCCTATTTAATTCCAGTGCTGTACACTCATCAAGGCATCGTCATATGGAACGCTACCATTCGCTGCTACACCAGCTTTTAATCTGTAGTACCCGTTTGCTGCTCTCGATACCCTCTTGACATGAATTCCATAAAAACTACAGAACAGCTTCACTGCATGTTCTATACTATTAGCACGAATATCAACTCTATATACCATAGTCTTAATCTGATAATAAACTATATAGTGCTGCACACCATTTCCGATTATCGTTGTGCAAGGAATCCCTGCAAATGACTCCATTCCATTTGGATTTAACATAATCACACCTCATTATAATATATAATATTTTAAAAATTATAGATAATCAATATATTCATCTTCTCCAGTGTCACTCATAGCCTTATCATACCGAACAAACGAATCTTGATTGCTGCATAGTACCCTATAGGCAACGTTACTCCTATCTCCTATGCTCTCGTAAAGCTGGGTTAATTCAACTGGGAATAAAATATTGGAATCTAGCCAGAATTTCATAATCATATCTACTTCTTTAGAGAAATCACTTACAGTTTTAGTCTTTAATACCCTGTAGTTTCTCTCTACTCCTGTATAATGATATGGAATAACAAATAGATAAACTGTATACCCATTCTGTAATGTCATTTCCTGACCATAATAGAATGACCGCATTCTCGTTAATGATAAAACCAGTGCTAACTGATTCATCTTATAACAATAATCTTTCGGTATTATATAAACATATTTACGCATAACAGAACCGTCTGGACTTGTTTTCTGTATGCAATCAACATAATCAAATGCTTCTTTGGGCTTATACTTCAAAGGAACACCTATCTTCACATCTGAAACAATGGCTATGCAACCTTGAGTTAAAGGAACTTCATCTGTAATGAACTTGCCGTTCTTATCCTTCAGATATTTGCCGTCTGAACCAAATCTTCTTCTCTTCAATTTCGGTTTAGCCCAGTAAATACACTCAGCTTTGTTTAACTTTTCGTAATACTCGTCGTGGATACCCTTGATTAGTACCCTCCTTGCTAGGTCTACGTGCCCATCAAAATCTCTTGGTAAAGGCAACTCGTATAAATTAAAAGCTCCAGACATAGCTTGACGCTGTTGTGCCATTGTCTTAAACTCTTTTGCAAAAATAGCATCTAAACTAGCCATAAAATAACCTCCTCACTGTACTGCTGAAGTCTTTTGTCTATATTGATTCTATTTTGCACAATAAAAAGTTAACATGAAAAAGGCTGCACAGCAGATTAAACTGTACAGCCAAAATCAAACATATTTATAAATATCACTTAAAGACAAATGAAATATCACCATTGCTCTTTGAAACTAAAGTCAACTTATCGGAAATCATCTTTGTCAAAGACTCTTTATCTCCATCTGAAATAGAAATATTCTTCGATACTAATTCAAATATCTTAGAAACGCTGAAAGAATAATTCTCATTCAAACAGCTTAAAATCCAAGACTTGTATAACTTGCTCTTTTCAGCGGCAAAGTCGCTGACATCCAAATAACTTGATGGTATACATCCGATACCCCATTCTTCTAGTCTGTTGAGATACTCGTTTCCAACTCTATCTCCTTCAAACACAACAAAGAATGAGTCGAAATTATCTGTTTCATGCATAGACTCCATTAAACAGAAATAATCTGAATCGCTGGAAATCAAAACTACCCCATCGATACCGTTCTTAAGTACTTCTCTTTGTACTATCAAAGCCAATCTCATATCAACTGTAGACTTTTGGCTTTTCAATCTGTGCATTTCGATATGTTCTACTTCAAAATTCGTAAATAGTTTGACAATCTCCCAGTCTTCATGACATTTCTCGTCATCTACAAGAACTATCTTGTACTTATTGCCTTTGATATTAGACCGAGAAACATCGTTTATAACTGCAACAACGGTATCCACATGAGTATTTTCACAGTCCACGATAATCAGAATCTTGCTGCTATTTCCTAAGAAATCTGATAAGGCATTCTTTGTATCTTCCCTCGTGAGAGTGAAAGTACCCTCTGCTTCATTAGCTGGGTCTAAATCCTGACTTGTTGCAACTAGAAGCCTATCATAGGAAACAACATCTTTCACTCCTGCAAGCGTCTGAATATTTGAAAATAACATTGAATCTCTGTATAGCAAATTATGCGAATAAGTGCTCAAATCAAATCCTACAAAAAGCTGATATGGATACTTTTTTCTTAATCTCGAATATGTCTTTGCCAGTGTTACACCAGATACTCGCTTTTGCACAGTAAAAATTCCACAATAGCATTCACGAAGTACAGAACTAGCCCACTCTGGCAATAAATCAGAGTTTGAAATCCTTTTCGCATAGTCGTTTATAATATCACTAATGCTTCTGATATAGTCTGATGCCCTAGCATTTGTAATTCTCAAGTCGATACCCACTGATTTCAGATACTTTACACAACTCTGGTCTACACTTGGAGAATCAATGATATTTCTCAATGTCGTGCTGAAGAAAGAACTTAGAGAATCATATGAATTCAAGAAGTTATTTCTCAAGATACAAAGATTTCTCAGGATTAGAGCTTCTTTGTTATTCTCCAATTCTACTGGAATCTCCATATGGTCTATAAAAGATATATCGTACTTTTCCATGTCTAGCCCAAGCAAATACGCTGTCAAAGCTGTGTAATATCTATTGTCCGTTTTCAAATTCATTACCTCCAAACTCTAAATTAAACTATACTTTATTTCTTTCGTTCCTTATATCTGTATCTTGATTAAGTACCCGTGCTCGTTACATCTAGTAACTCTCTATTGAAATTCTCTATCTGCTCAACGAGAGTTTCTCCTAGCTTCGCTTTATAATTACTCCTTACCCAAGATTCGATATTTAAATTATCAAAATATTCATCTCCTAAAGAGTATCCAAACGAATCGAAAAATAATGCGTCTCCGTCTTCGTCCACAATAGGGTCTAACATAGTAAAACCCAATATTCCAAAATTTCCAATCGTAATAGAAGATGGAACAATACTCTTTCTGCCTTCCATTACTTTAAGCAATTCCCTAAGGTCATAATGAGTAAGCAAATGATTTCTCACCGAGAATATCATATTCTCCGGAACACATTCAAGCTTGAACTCCAAAGGAATCTTCTTTTTAGAAATTGAAAGAGCAATCTCCAACTTGATACCATGTTCTTTAAACTGGAAATCTGATGGACAAATCTCGTCCCCAAAAGAATCGAATATCGCAATAAGTTTATAGTCATTTACATCAAGTGTCTTACTACCCATAAGAACAAAACCATGAAATACATCTACTGAGGTCTTATCCTTGTAGTGCAATATCATAGGAACAGAATACAAACAAAAAGTGCCGTAACGAAAACATTCCAAAATAAACACCTCAAATCAAATAGATACAAAAAGGTGGTACATCTTTCTCTATCTCTCGTACCACCTAGTCTATCTCTTATTAAATATACAAATTGATTCTCAATGGAGCTACTGCTGACTGCAAGCTTGCTGATGAGTACCCTGCTATCGGTGTCTTCAGCTTAGCAGGCTGTCTCTTGAAACCATCTGGTAAATCCATGAAAGCACCGTTCAGATTAATACCATTATAAACACGTCTGATATGAACTAAATCATCTGGTTCACACCACTGCCCTAACACTTCACAAATTCGTGTCAAAGCCGGCGGCTCAGAGTAAATAACATCGATATCAGCCTTATTTACAGTAGATATCAGCTCCTCTGGAACTTCTGTCGTAGTACCCTTATATACGTATTTCTTGATTGGGCTATCGTATCTGAATAGCTCACCAAGGTCTTCCCCGCTATCTTCGAGAATTTCAATCAGCTGATTATACATTTTCGGTTTCCAATCCGGCTTTCCTGCAATCTCATCTGATTTATCACCTCTTAGAAGTTTTGCAAGTAGCAATGTGTTATAAGGAACTCGAAGATTTCTGTACGATGAAAGCCCCTCAATGTAACTCTGGTAATTTTCTGGTGTAATCTGCACATAATGCTTCTTTTCAATTGATTTTTCTACTGCAAATGTGCTCTTTACACTTCTCAGGAATACAGAAACTTGGTCATCAACCAAAGGTACAAGGTCGGCATCTCCTGTAATAATATCAATAGGCAAATTCGGGTAGTTTTTCTTTGCATTATCTACGCAAGCCTTAATCAAGTCATCCGCTTCATACCCCTCTGCCTTGTAGCAAGCTACCCCTCCTTTTACGAGGTAATTCAATGTTAAATTGATACTCTCGTAAAATTTGGGGTCTCTTACTTCTCGTCTTGCTTTGTAACACTGCGGTTTTCCGTCTGTTTTAACACCATATTGCTGTGCAAAATAAGCCTTTCTGCACCTTGCACTGGCTTCACCATCGAAACATACTGCAATAGGATTAATCCCACCTCTCGCCCAACGATGAATCGCCTTAATAGTATAAGCAGGAATAGTTGTATTTACAGTTACAACTTCGCCGTCAATCTTCAGTGTACAACTCAGAGAAGTTGCATTGCCAAACGCATATGCCCATGCCATATGGTTAAAGTCAACTATAATAACACGTCTATCATCAGTTTTACTTCTGTCGAACATACTTTCAACTCCAATTCAAAATAAAATACATCGAAATAAATCGACACTTTATATACTTAATCTCTGCAAGTTTATCAAGTGGTTAAATGCATAATTATGGGTCGTACTCAATTAGCTTATACCAATACAAACCTCTTAAATTTATAACCCTAGTACCCCTTGGAATCAGAACTCTTAAATCACCATGATATGGTATATCCAGAAATGTTGCATTAAACTCCTTGATATCCCCAGTAAAAACAATCTCTTTTACCTTACTACCCAATAGAAGTGAACGGTCTGTCATGCATTGCATGCCATCAAATCGAATCTTCTCAACATTCTTACAGTAATGCAAGCAATGATAATAACTCTCCTCACTTCTGCAAACCAGATATTTCAAATTATTCATATCATAAAGCGTCTCTGGCTCAAAAACCTTATATGACTTAGGTAATTCTAAGAACTCTATTGAAGTATTCGTAAATGCACTGTTGCCAATATCTTTTAAGTTATTAGATAATCTAATATCCTTTAATGAAGTACAATCCTCGAAAGCATAATCTCCTATGTACTCCACGGAATCTGGAATGCTTATAGACTTTAAAGAGCTACAACCTCTAAATGCATAAGTAAGTATCTTCTTTACAGTACATGGTATTAAGATTTCTTCTGCACATTTCCAGTCTTCAAAACAACCAACTCCTATCTGAGTTACACCATATGGAACTACAATTCTTTTCGCATACACACCTGGATATGTTCTGAACTGAAATTGACTCGGTAACTTTCGTTGCAAAAGCATGATTCTCGGATTTGAATCATCTATGTAACAGCTTTCTTCAATATCCTTGCATAAATACATAATATCACCTTAACACAATTAAGTATCAATCACGAATCTCTAACTCTTTAAATAAGCAATCAGACCAATGTAAAACTTTTGTTAATACCAGTCTGAAATCACTTAATTCAGCTCTCTCAACTCCGATTGCACTCAACAAAGTTTCTGTATCCTTAACTAAACCTATATACTCCTCCGCTGTATATCTTGACATACTAAGCTTATTCAAGTTAAGACCATTCAAAGATAACGGTGTTCTAAGTCTAGTATTATCCGGAATCGTTAAATTCTCCAGACCAGATTTGTAAAATGCATAGGAAGAAATCACCTTCAAACTATCTGGTAAGTCTATTCTTGTTAAAGATTCACAGTCGCTAAAAGCAGCATCTTCAATAACTTCACAGCCATCAAGCAGTACATAATCAAGATACTTACAACGATTAAACATTCCATTCGGTATTTTCTTTACACCAGAAAGGTCTATGTATGAAATCGATGATTCCTGAAAACATCTATACTCAAACTCAATTGCAGAAGCATCTTCGAATATGATTCGTTCCAACTTGGTATTCGCAAAGCAGTAACATCCGATATTCTTTACAGACCTTGGAATAGTAACTTGATCGATACCCGATTGTGCAAATGCTGTTTCACCAATTCTCTCAACATTTTTACCAATCTTAACATCATGCAACTTACTGCAATACCCAAATGCGTTATTACCTATTACAGTTATACTATCAGGTAGCGAAACGGTTTCTAAGTCTGTCATGTAGGCAAAGCAATCATCATCTAAAACAGAAACAAATGATGGTACAGAGCAATTCTTAATAAAATTGTCCTGAAATGAAATTGCAATCCCATCTACTGTATATCTCAAGTTCGCATGTCTGTGCAAAAGAGCTAAACCACCTTCGTATGCCCTTACAATAGAATCGCAGGAATCAAAACAGGTATATTTCAAAACTCCATTCGACATATTCGCTCTGTAAAACCAACCACTGACTACCCCATTTCTAAACTCATCATAGGGAATCTCCTCTGTTTTAACAACAGTATCCTCAGTATACCACTTGGTATTAGAAATAGTAACAGTACCATTTGATGCAAGATTTTTATCACTCACAACAAAAAACATAATATCAACCTCCAATATTATTAATCTTTAATCTAAAAATATAAGCTCATCTATCTGCAAGATACCCCTTACTCTTTCAAGAAAGGCATTCGTAAACAACTTCTCTGCATAATTACTGCTGGACTCTTCAAGACATCCGAATTTGACTTTCATAATTAATGGTATTGTAATTATAGTATTCCGTTTTATTTTTAATATCTTGATATGTGAGTACAAAAATGCACAGAAATAAATCTTAGATACAGATTCAGGAATTTCCAACAAGTCTAAATTACAGCCAGAGAAACAATAATCTTCAATCAAAAGTAACCCGTCTGGCAACTCAACTGTTTTTAAACTAGAACAATTGCGAAAAATACTATTCGGTAATGTAACCATACGCTTGCTACCTACCTTTGTAAAACAAACTTCTCGCAAGTTTTTACACCCAGCAAACACACTACTCCCTAACTTTGCATTCAAGGGAATGTCTACTGACTCCAAAGCTGAATCTTCAAATGCTCCACTGCAAACTTCAACAACATCTCCATGTGCTAAATCTGTTATAGAGATACCCCTTATCCCTGTGCATGCAAAGCAGTCAAATCCATAGTAAATTACTTTTCTTGGAAAATGAACATCTCTCAAGGATTTACATGCCCTGAATAACCCAGATGGTAGCTCTGTCACATAAAGTGGCAACTGCACACACTCTAAATGTATTAAATGATGAAAACAGCCAGCTTCAAGACTTAAAACAGTATCTGGAACTACTAAGTTCTCTAAAGCACACTCTGAATTTATATTACGTGATAAATTCACAGCTGTCACGAATTTCGGTATTGAAAAACTTTTCGCCTTAACTGGTATTCCAGTTACTGTTATACCTGCCCCACTTGCATTAAAGGAAAAACCATCAGCTCTTCGCAACAATGTTAAACAAGCTATATACTTATTTAAAATAGTTTCTTTATTATCATAGCATTTTATACTGTATTCGTTGCCAACAGAGCGAACTCCATGAATAAGACCACGGCTAAACAACTCGTCAAATTTCTCCCTTGAAATTTCAGAGAGATACCCTGTTCCTATATTGCAAACAAGAGCAAAATTAGTATTACTTGAATCCAAAACACTCTTGACGTAGTACCCATACAAATCGGTATCTATAGTTTCCATAACACCCTCCTTTTCTTGATATATTATTATAGGTATCTTGGACTTTGCACATTCGAGATTGATTGCCTATCTTAGCAAAAACAGCGTAAAAATAAAGGCAAAATCGAGTGATGATGAAGAATTAGCCAAAAGCAAAATAAATCCTAAAATAAAAATTATCTCCGAATTTTCAACTCTACTGAATAAAAATATTTGCTAAAAACAAGGCAAAATCAATTGTTTTTCCACTAGGTAAGAGCACAATTCCAGAAATTAAAGCACTTTTTATATTCCATTGTAACTGAGAACGCTTCAATACTTTATAGCAGTATTACAAGCAGAGTTCAAATCTCTAAAAATCAAGATTTTTCTCAAAACAAAGAAAATTGGGCACATCCTAACAGATATGCCCAACTCTCCAAAACTATTTATCTCACCGCTATGCGGAATGAGGACTTAATAAGATACTGAAGTAGAATCAGTTGATTCTGTCTCAGTTTCTTCAATGGTATTACCGAATTCATCAGTAACATCTGTAGACTGTGTACGGTCTTTATTGATGTAAGACTCGTTTGCGTTATACTTCGGAACTTCATCACCGCTTCCTGCAAGCAACTTGAACCAAACTACAGGATACTGTCTATCGAAAGACCTACCCCAGCATACGTACTTCTGGTCAAGCTCCGTAGATGTCGCCCAGTCATTCAGAATATCCGACTGATGCGGCTGGATTGTCGCTGTAGAATAGAAACCGTACATTTCACCTGTTCGTGCAGACTGATTTGACTGAGCATCTGAAAGGAACATATCAGCACTTACTGTAATAGGTGCATCCTCCAGATTCTCTACTTTAACTTCATAGCAAATCAACTTGACCTGAGATGAAGCATCAAAACCTCTATTCTTTTCAGAATATTGCACAGCATAGTTAACTGCATCAGCACCAACTTTGTATGTCATAAGCGTAACTTTGACATCATGGAACTTTCCATCATCACATAAAGCCTTTGTAACAATCGTTGTTCCAATTCCTGCAGGCAACTCGAATGAGCCATCACCTACCTGAGCCTCTTTGTTTGACTCTCCGGTGTACTCATTCTGAGCAAACTGAGAACCAATCCAAGTATAAGTAATTACCGATTCAGGTACATACTCCTCTGGGAACTGTCTCTCAGGTTCTTTCCACTCCTCGACAACTTCGTTATCAGGAATTTCTGCAGGAGTGAAAGGTTGACCAGCGACTTCAGCAGCTGCCTTATCCTGTTCGTTCTTAGCTTTCAAAGCATTCAGCTTATCCTGATACTCTTTATACTTTTTATCATGTTCTTCCTTTTGTTTCTCAATCTCAGCATCTTCACCTTCACGCTCATAATCTGCGATAATAGAACCAAAAGTATCAAACATTTCATGTAAGTCATCTGAAGCAAAAATCAAGTTATCTAAAGCAGAATCGTCAGATACCCGATAACGAGTTACATCCTCAAATGTACCATCTGCCTTCATAATCGTGTCTGTGTAAGCTTCGATATAAATAACTGCACTAGCAGTATCATATGACTTGACACTTTTTGCACCGTCTGATGCTTGGAATGAATCATCTGAGGAACTGCTACTTGTATCTGTATCTGAATCTGTAAGACCATCTAAGTCATTTACCATAGGAGAAACTGTAAGATACCCGTCCTTCATTACTGTCGGTACAGTAACCTGTCCATCTGGAGAGGTTGTTTCAGCCTCTGTTGCTTCCTCAGAAGCATCTGCATTTGGATTAGATACCCCTTCACCAATTTGTACCTCAACATCTACAGTTTTCGTTGGGAAATTAGACTTTTCAAGCAGATAATCAAGCATCAAATCAGTCATTTCAGACTTGAATTCGTAGTCTTCAGCAGAATAACCTGACTCCTTATATTTATCTGTGATAAGCTCTACGTCTTCCCTCATGGTATCTGCAAGAGTTTTGTAATCTACAACAGTTACTGACATGGTATCACCATTTAGCATCGTAGACTCTTCCATCATTGCAGTGCCGTCTGCATTTACCATCAAACCTCCGGCAGTATCAGTAGACTGTACATTCGGATATTCAAAGCTTACATAAGAAGATACTGACTTTATCCAGTTCTCTCTTAACTCATCTGAGTTTGCATATTTCCATTCCAGAGCTACCCAAGAGTTCGGACAAGCTGCAAGAATGTTATCTGTATTGTAGTCATTTAAAGCTGTTAAATAAGTATCTAAGCCATATCTACCAGTCGTTTCATAATCAACTTCAACCTTTGTAGCTGGCTCAGCCTTACTACCATTGATAACCTTAACAACTACCCCTGCACCAATCAGAACAACTAAAAAGCAAGCTACGCCGATTAAGAGCTTCTTCTTCCCCTTCTTTTTCTTTGGTTGCTGCTGCGTCTGCTGTTGCTGCTGAACAGGCTGCTGAGTACCCTGATTCTGATTGCTCTGCATAGCACTTGATTTCTGCAACGGAACACCCTGTTCCTGCCCTTGTTGTACAGGTCTTTGCACAGGCTGATTCGGATTTGGTAAACCTGATGCACGTCTCTGTGCTTGTCTACGTTGTCCGCTCTTTACTGGTCGTCTTGCCTGTGGATTCCCTTGACCTTGCGGTCTAGGATTGCCCTGCACCTGTGGTCTTGGACTTCCTTGACCTTGCGGTCTCGGACTTCTTGGCTGACCTTGACCTTGTGGTCTTGGACTACCCTGACCTTGAGGTCTAGGCTGACCACCTTGGACAGGTCTACTCTGCGGATTCATGCTCGGCTGACCTTCGCCTTGCTGTGGATATCCCTGCTGAGGATAACCTTGCTGAGGATACCCCTGTTGCATCTGACTTGGAGCTTCGTACTGTTGGTCTTGCATGTCTGGTAAACCTGCATCAAACCCATCATCGAAATCTCCGAAGTCTTCAAATCCACCTTCATAATCATTCACTGGCATTTCGCCATTCTCAAATTCATTATCCGGCATTTATTTAACCTCCTAGCGAATTAAAACTTGACTGAGAAGCCTACACCATTACTTAAAAATGCTGCTAAGCTATCTGAGCCATCCTTAGGTTTTGTTTCAGCTTCGCTAGTTTTAACTGAATCAGCAGATTCGACTTTACTATCTTCGACAGATTCATCAGGCTCTTCATCAATGCTAGGTGCTATAGGCGGCAACTTAGAGGAATGTACAACAGGCTTTACCTGTTTAACTGATTCTTTCACAGATACATTCTCATCTTCAAGCTCTGCTTCAGGCTCTTTTGCCTCATGCTCTTCAGCATCAGATTCTTTCACAAGACTTTCGATATCAAACTCAACATCTTCCGGTTCTGTTTCAGTATCTACAACTTCTTCTACATCTTCCTCATTAGAAACCTGTTCTGCATCTTGTACAGTAGTCTCTTCTGAATGAGTACCCTGTTTGTTACTTGTTGCTGCTCCAAATGAATCTGCTGTCAAGTTTTCAAGGTCTGCAATAGCATCTGCTGTATCAGCACTCTGAGCCTCATATTCCACAGATTCAACTGGCTCTTCGACACTTTCTGCAACAGGCTCATTACTCTTTACTGTGACTCCAGATGTAAGTAAAAGCTTGCTCAAGTTTGCAACTGTTTCTGTCAAAGATGCAATCTGACCTTCCAGACCATTGATTCTCTCATTGACAGCAACCATGTTTCCAGATGTATCTGCTGTCTGCATCGACGCTTTACCTTCCTGACTAGCAGGCTCATTAGATACCCCTTGGCTTACTTCGTTCAGAGCATCACCGAAACTCGGCATACTAAAGCCAAATTTAGACTCTTTTGCAGGCTCTCCGCCAGTAGCAGAAGCAATATTGTTAATATCATCAATGCCATCTGCAAGAACAGTTCTTGCACCTTCTGTAAGCATTGACATATAAGCAAGCGTGCTCTTAGCATTCTCAATCACCTGAGAAAAGTTTGTGGTATCCTCACAGATAATTTCTTCCTCGCCAAATGTATCTACAAGACCACGAATTTCATCTGAATAATAATATGCCGACAAAAGTTTGATAATCAGAGGGTTTAATTCCCTATTTGCCTTCCAAGGCACGATAAGACCTTCATAAACATCCGTATCCGAAAATAGCAAACTAAGCTGAACACGTTTATTCATTTTAACACCTCCTAATCAAACTACAGCGACATACTATCGTTCTCGCCCAAAATTTTTGTTGTATACTTTGCACTCAGTCTATCATACAACTTTTTCGATGTGCTCTCAGAATAATCTGTACAAAGCACCATAGTATGATTCAATGACTGGAACTGTGTCAAGTGCAAGAAAACTGTTCTCAAGTTAATCGGAGTAGCCTTGACAAGAACAAAGCCTCGCATCATATTTGTAAAGGAATTATACAGAATGTTCTGTACGATACCCCCTAGATTACCAATATTGATAATCACAACATCCGCCATTTTGCTAAGTTCTTCAAACTTTGCACCCCAGTCAACTGTCAAAAAGAACAATTCGTTCATGTACCCAAGAGCTGTGGAGATTACTCGTGCATTCGGGAATGACTTCGATGTCGCAATAAAATTGTCAACAGGTGCATTCCCCTGCAACCAATCTATTGGAGATTTCGGTGGAGTGATACCCAATTCTCTATCGATACATGTATCTGTTACGATGTCCAGAATCAGATAAGAGCTATTCTTTCTAGCTGAAACCTGTTTTCTGATTGTCCTATACAAAGAAGCTGAACTCTCTGCACTACCACTAGCAAACACATACAAGTTCTTATATGGCTTCAAAGGCAAATCAAGCTGCAAATTCATAACTGACTTTGGCAATGTAATACTTGCCATTGCAGTAAAGATACTGCTCTGCATACTTCCAAGCTCCTCATTGCGAACTGCAAGTGTAGCTTCACTAGTTGACAAATCTTTTCGCAATTTTGAAACCTCTGCCTGAGCAAGTTCCAATCTCGTTTTATAAGACGAAACTGAATTATCAGCATCCAATTGTGCTTGCTCCAACTTGCCCTGTAATTCAAGAACCTGAGTCTTTAATGCAGAAATTTCAGTAACATTCGTTGAAGCTGTAGATACCCTTGTTAGCTCTTCTTCCTTTTGCTCAAGCTCCTGTAACAACTCTGCAATTCTAGCATCCTTGTCTGAGCCTGTTCTTTCAAGCATCTCTATTGTAGCCTGTGCTTCTGAAGCCTGTGCCTCAAAAGCTCTACCACTTTCAACGCTTTCTCGAAGAATAGAATTTTCAGAATCAATCTTTTTCAGTCTTGAATTAACGGATTCCAATTCTCCATCTTTGCTTGCAAGCAAACTGTCTCTAGCCTTCAAACGTGTTTCCAGCTGAGTAATAGTACCTTGCAAACGTGTTACCTCAGCAGAACCAGAACTAGACTCGGCAGACATGCCTTCCATCTTAACAGTTATACTGTCAATATCAGATTGCAACTGGATACATCTATTGCTCTTATCTGCAAGTTTCTGCTCTGTTTCAGTGAGCTCTGCATTCAAACGAGAAATTTCAGCATTCAAATCAACAACTTGCTGGTCTTTAGTTGAAATTCTTGTATTTGCAATCTCAACAGCACTCTTAGCCTTATTGCACTCAGAAGTTGCTGCTGCGACTTGCTCCTGCAAATCAGAAATCTGTCTCTTAGCAGTCTGTAAAGACTCTACGATTGAAGCCTTCTCCTTACGCAGAGAATCTAAACTGCCTGAGCTTTCTGAGATACCCCCTTGTAAGGTGGAAATCTGTAGATTCAAATCTGAGATGGTATTATCCCTAGATGATACATCTTCCTCAAGAGTTGTGCATCTTGACTTCAAGTCAGAAATTTTGACTTTCAAACCATCGATGCTCTCGTCCCTAGAAGTAATATCAGAATCAAGAGAATCACATTTGCTTTCCAGCTCTCTGATTCTTGCCTGCAAACTAGACAGCTCGCTAGACTTGCTACCAATTGAACTCTCATAGTTTGCACAGCTTTCTCTCAAGGAAGTTACAGTGCTCTTAAGTTCTTCAATAGTCTGCTCTCTTGATGCAATGGTAGCATCCTTAGTCTGGACTTCCTCATTACAAGCTGCAAGCTCTGTTTGCAAAGAAAGCTTTGCATCTTCAAGACTAGCAAATCTGCTCTGCAAGTCATCATATTCTTCAACAGTTTTGCTGTGCTCTGCTCTCAAAGAATTTAATTCTTCAGAAAGCTTTTCACGCTCGGACTGCAAATCAATAATTGTTTGCTTGTTATCCTCAACTTGACTCTGTAAATTCTGAATATCAGAGTTCAAAGTATCAACTGAACTACCCTTATTCTGTAAATCAGACGTAAGAGAAGATACCCTTGCTTCAAGACCTCTTGTTTTCTCCTGCAACTCCAGAATCTGAGAATCCTTATAATCAATATCTGATTCATAAGAATGACACTTCTCGCTCAGAGCACTAATATCTGCATTCAAAGATGCAATCGTATCCTCGTACTGGCTTGCACCTTCCTGCAACTCCTCGAAATTACTCGTAAGCTGCTGTGCATTTAAACGCAAATTAGCAAGCTTCTGCTCCTGTTCCTGCTTTTCAGAACGCAGAGTTTTAATCTTTGCCAATGCTGCATTTATCTGATCTGTCAAAGACTGTACTTTCTGAGTAAGGCTATCAATCTCTACATGAGATTCGCCAAGCTGATTTTCAAGTTCTTCCCTATCGGACTGTAACTGAGCTAACTCAGAACTAATACCCAGCTTTTCAGACTCCAAAGATTGAATCTTTCTCTGCAAGTCTGCATTCTCTGACTCGTAAGTACCCTTGCTCTCAGCGATTTCAGCTTCCTTGCTTTTCAGAGTATCGTTAAGCGTGTTTATCTGAGTCTGTAATTCAGAGAACTGGGCTGCATCGTCGGACTGCATCTGCTGTAATTTAGCAGTTAATCCTGCCTTCTCCCTTTCCAGTTCTTCGACTCTAGCATCTGAATCACTACTGCTTGAACGTAAATGGTCAATCTCAGTATTCAGCGTGCTAATCTGGTCAGTCAGACTTTCAGCCTCGTCTTCCTTTTCAGAAAGCTCTTTACACAAAGCATTGTAGTCTTCCGACTTTTTCTGCAACTCAGAAGTCAATGAAGTAATCTGTGAATCCAAATCGGATACCTTTGATTCGCTTTCGTTTAAGCTCTGACGTGTATCAGTTAAATCTCCTTGTGCAGTATTCAATGACTCTGTGAGTTCAGATACCCTTTTCGTCAGGGCATCTACATTTCCAGACAAAGTTACAACTCTTGATTCTGCAACTCTCTTTGACTCTGCAAGCTCTTCCGAACCTTTCTTTGCATCTTCGCACTCACTCACAGCAGTATTCAATGAGTTTGTTAAGGTTTGCACCTTCTCATTCAGCTCATCGATTTTAATATTCAAATCTGAAACCTGCTGTGTCAAATCGAATACTTCTGCTTCTGCTCTCTGCCTTGCATCGCCCTCGGAACTCAATTTCTCTGTCAAAGAAGCTGTCTTACCCGATAAACTCTTGATTTCCTCGTCTTTTTGACCAATTGTCCTGCGGAGAGCATCACAACTAGATTCACTCGACTTTAACTCAAGTTTTTTATCAATAAGTGAGCCGTTGAGGTCGTTAACTTGCTTTTCAAGTTCCTTGGATGTCTCCTCACTAGTCGATAAACTTTCAGTCAATTCTGCAATCTTTGCTTCCAAAGACTTCTTCTTTGACTCTGCTGTTTCAAGCTCGACTCTGTATTCCTCGATTTTGGTTCGAAGCTCATTCATCTCCTCCAGCTTCTGTTTCAACTCTGCAACAGAAGCCTTCGCATCTTCATACTGCTTTGTAACCTCGCCAAGACGAGTCTCAATAACCTCTTTCGATGCCAACTGCTTACGCAGTTCGGAACAGCTATGCGTCAAAGAGTCAATAGTACCCTGTAACGAAGCTGCTTTGTCCTGCTCCTCTTTCAGTTGTCTCTCAAGGCTTTCCTTATCTGATTCTAAAGAAGCATATCTTGACTTCAACATTTCGTAGTCTGAAGCTGTATTTCTTAGGCTCTCAAGCTCCTCATTGATGGCATTGATTCTAGCCTGCAATTCCTCATTAGCATCCTTGGAATCTTGAAGTGCATTATTTGCAGAATCCAGCTGACTCTTAGCCTCTGAATACTTCTTTGTGAGAATGTCATACTTTGTAGCCTTCTCTTTATACGAGAAAAGCTCGTTATTCAAAGATGCAAGCATCTCCTCCTTCGTCTGCAACTCGATTTCTAAATCGGATACCCTTGAATCAATACTCAAAGAATCAGATTCCATTGTAACAGAAGAATCTTCCGTCATTGTACTGATTTGAGATTTCAAATTATTGATGATAGAGTCCTTAGAAGAAATCTTGGACTTCAGATGCTCAATCTCTTGCTCCAATTCAGTAATTTCAGCAGATGAATCCTGCTGCTCTACTACCAAATCTTCTGCATCTGGCACTTCGTCAGCACCAACTACACTACCCAAAACAGGTGTTGGATTCTCAGGAGCATCTATGTCACCAAACAGACTGATAAGAAAACCTCTCAAACCATCGTCATCAACGTATTTATGGGTTTTCTGCATGTTCAAAGTCTGCTTTGCAGCTGAGTAGCTAGACTCATAGATATCACTGCTTATAACAATAAGTTTAACATCGGCACGTTTACCCAAGTTTCTGAGGATACCCCTAATACCAGTTTTTCCCGACAAATCTTCAATAGAATCATCGGGAAAAAACTTATTTGTATACTCAGAAAGTAAGGTCATGCCACTAGTCGGAATACCACCAACATAGATTGACATACTCTACCTCCATATTGTCATCAGAACATTTCAGCAAGCACACTCGCACCGAGAATGTTCAGCTCTCTCGGAGAAACCTTCTCCATTACCCTTGACATCACGCCATCTGTGTCCGTCTTGGTAACTTCGTGCTCCGGCAGTTCTACAAGCTCTACATACGGGCTGAGCTTCTTCAAGTAAGTAACGATTGCCTCGCCCAGAGAAACGGAATCTGCATTGTTCTCGTTGTGCATAGCACCACCACCGCAGACCAGAATCCGACCAATCGAACGAATCGGGAACTCAGTCTCCTCCAGATACCCCTGCATATCAGAAACAAGGTACTTCGCAATCTCGCTACGAGCCTTGTCGACTACAGAAGTAATATCGACTTCTCTTGCACCATCCTTAATCTTGCCAGTGATAACGCCGTTTGCAATTGCAGTCTCGTTCAGTACGATACCCTCTGCTCGCAGTGCTTTCTTTACCAGCTGAGTGACATTATTGCCACCTCTATTGATAGTATGCTTGGAAGAATCGATAATCTTGTTATCCTGAATAATCAGAATATCAGTAGTTCCTGCACCGATATCGAATACAAGAGTGGTCTCCTTCAGCAGATAATCCATGTTCGGGCGAATCAGTCTGCCACGGTCATATACAGCTCCGATATATGCACAGAAGCCCTCCGGTAGTACAGTGATTCTGTTCAGCTTGATAGGCATCTTGATTGCAGGAAATGTGCAGTCAACTTCTGTAACGCTCTTAATCAGATTTACCATATCTTCACGCCCGAAATCAATATCTCCAGGCGGCAAAAGTGTAACTACGTCCCACGTGATATCCAGACTGTCCAGACTGGATGCACGCATCATTCTGCGGATAGCCTTCATGCCGTACAAAATAGCCAACTCAAAAGAGAGTGCTGTTGTTGCAGAACGATATTTCTTCTCAGTAGCAGACGGACGCATCGGTGCAGTATTGAACTCCTTCAGCTGTACTTCACCATTTACGAACGTGCCACAGAAATCTTCGCCGTTTACCTTGGCGTTGATGTTCATTACCGTGCTCGTATCCTCGTTATAGTCGCTGCTCGGAACGAAATCATCGTCTACAGCCTCAAAACGATTGGATAGCGTGAAAGACTTCTCACGCAAATTTCCTGTTGTCATGTCCCGTCCAAACAGAACAATACCTCTTGTTTCACTATTTCCCAAGTCAAGTACCAGTGTTGCACTACCCTGTGTCATAGCAAATACCTCCTCATTAATAATATTGATAAATAGTTTTATTACAAGCGGAAAGTCCATTCCGCTTTATAATCATTACAATAGATTAGAACAAACTCAGCAAAAATCAAATCAAACTTAGAAAAGATTCAAACAAAACTAAATCTGAAAACGCTGAAAAACATTTACACTTATAAAACCAAGGCTCATATAAAATATCATAGCGACAACTATATTATCCCTTGATTCTACAAGCTTATCCAATTGTTTTCAACTGCATTAAAGTCAATGCGTATAGTACCCCTCTGCAAACAATATAAGAATACATAAAAATAGGGTGTGCACCTGAAATACAAGATGCACACCCTATATGCAGGATATTCAATTCATTCTCAAAGTGTCATTACTTAAACACAGGAACTTTGATTAGTTTAATCAACTCTTCCTCCTGAGTATCAACATTCCTGACTTCTTCCAGAGCTTTCTCATTATATCCATAATCAGCATCAGTTAAAAATACATCAGTTGTAGGTGACTTGTCATATTTCAAACTTGTCAGGTCAAACAACCCACTTGTAGCTTTGTAATGAGAATATCTCACACACTTCAAGGGATTATCTCTATACAAGAAATAGTCATCACAGTTAGACCGAATAGAGTCGGAAATAAGCAGTAAATCTGATATCCCGTTGTCGTCTGAAATAGCTCTTTCATGCAAGTTATTGCATATATCATGCATCTTTCTCATGGAAAAAGAACAAGCACCAGCGAAAAGAACCACAACTATAACGTCATTAAAGAAAATCGCCTTTTTCGTAAACAGGTCAACATCTGTATAAAACTCAGCAGGTTCAAAACCATTTGCTCTTAGAAAATCAATACAGTTTGTCTCGGAAAGAACAATAACCTTCGACATAGTACCCTCCTTATCTGGAAACAGAAGTATATGTTGTATACACATACCAAAGTCCGTCATCATCCTCAACAATATTATTAGAAGCATTGCTCCATCTAGCAACTCCGTAATGCTCCTCTCCAGCTGAAGCCGTCTGCTTTACGAACCACTGCAAAATCGGAGATTTGTAAGGTATATGCACCTTGACCTTTGCAGTCACCTTAGCAACAATACGCTTACCATCTCCAGAACCACCCTCGGTGGTATCAGTGTCTTTCAGTCTGCTAGGCAATGTAGCTAAAGCAGCTTTATCACCTGGAGTAGCTCCTTCGATTTCATTTACAATCTTCCAGTTTGCATTGTCATAAAAATCTACAACAAAATAATCAACTTTAGATTGCAATGTACTCAGGTCATACTCGACATCTCCGTCATTGTAAATTTCAGAACCAACAGCCGGAGTATGTGTCTCAGGGTCTACACTAGCACCTCCGTGACCATCGTCATATATCGATGTGTCAATACAACCATTCGCTGAATTGTAAATCACGTTAATGGCTGCTGTAGACTTCGTGGTTGGGCTAGCTTTGCACTTTGAAAAGCGAATCAGGTTCTCTAAATCTGCTCTCAAATTGGAATTTAATACATCTTTCGGAATGTACGTGACTCCAAGAGAATAAGGTGTCAAATAATAAATAGAATTCTGATAATCACTACCCCCTGCTGTAGCTACGTTTGTGTATTTACCGCTATGTGTTACGGAAGTAAAGTTATCTGCTGTAAAAGAAGAATAAATTCTATTGTAATTATCCAACTGCAGACCCATCTGAGTCAATGTAGGAACATCTCTCTCCTCAAGAGAAAATGTGAAAGAACCATCTGAATCAGCTGTCTTATGCTTTACCATATAATCATGGGATATAATCTGCTTTCCAACATTATCATAGAACGCTTTGAAATCTGACGTAGGATTTCTACTATTTGCATCATACGCATAACCACTTTCCTGCCACGGATTAGCCCAACTCAACATGACATTGTCGTAGTCGCTTCCAGTACCCCCAAACAAGAATTTGTAAATATCCTCAGTCGTCTTGCCGTTTGCATATGAGTTGTAAGCATACTGGCTCTGCGGTAGTACCCCTTTCTCTTTGTAGTACATTGCAAGAATGTATGAGTTACCACCTATCCACTGTGCTCTTCTCATATACTTTGTAGTGGAATATAGGAATTTATCTGAATCTCTGTAAGAATGTGACTTCGATGCAAGAGCATCATCAAACTCATCAGAGAAAAACTCCTCAGATGCCATTGAGTTATACACAGCAGAATCAACAGCTAAATCAAAAGTATTATCCAGTTTTTTAAATGTCTCTTTGATACCCAAAAACTCTTGTAACAAGGTAACAGTCATCATAAGGAAAATATTGATTACCAAAGTAACAAAAATGTACTTAAGCTTCATAGATACCCCTCCTTAGCTGTTTACAGAGATGTATCGCAAGCAAGGAACTTGGCTGACATAAGTGAATGTTAAGCCCTTGCTATGAGCCTCATCAGAATCATAAATCTGAACTGAGTCAGCAGTATTGTTAGCTGCTGGGTCATAAAACATTGTCAATGCATTAATTGAAACTGACATCTCGATAAGCATAACATCACCATAATCTCCTGGAGTATCCATTCTCTTTCGATATGTCAAGCCATTACCAGTTGGCACATTCGTATCGCAATCATGATTATAATTGATTCTGAACCCTCTTACAAATGTGTCTCCACCATTCATATCATTTGCAACATTCAGGAGCATACCTCTGTACATGTTGTAAGCATCTTCTGTCAAATAGTTATGCTTTGTGACTTCCTGCTCCATTGAAGTCATAATGGACTCCATCTTCTGATTCAAAGAATAAGCTCGAAACAGATAAAAGCATAAACTCCAAACAATCACAAAAATAATAGAGTAAGCGACTGCCTTGAATGCCACAACAACAAATCTGTTCATCGCACAACCTCCTCAATAAATTCTCAGTCATAATGGAATAAAAAAAGTGGGGTAAGCGAAAGCCTACCCCACCAAACTACCGTGATATTAAATTTTTGTTAGATGGCTTCAATATCATTAGCCCTTAGTGTTCATGTCAAAGCCCTTGCCGTTAGCATCCTTAGTGGCATTGGTCTCATCCCACAGCGGAAGAATCTTCTGACCGCTACCAGCTACCTTAGCCCACTGCTTGTTAATACCAGTGGCAATAGCATTGTAACCAGTCTTGATGATACCTCCCTTGTTGAATACCAGCTGCCAAATCAGGAAAATCAGAACCAGCAGACCAATCAACAGAAACACTTTCTTTACGGTTTTGTTCATTGTCAAACGACTCCTTTCAAAATATTCGTCAAACGGGCTTCAAGCGTATTCTTCCACACCGTCTAACATGATAAATAATTTGAACTCAGAACAAGGAAAAATAAACTCACAAAACTAAAAATTTAGACTCATGACAAACCTTCGGAAATGCTCATTCACTTTGTCCTTCGTTCGAATTCATAATACTTATTTTCATCTCAGAGCCAAAAAGTGAAAGGTGAAAAACTTTATAAAAAATATCAAGAAAATTATCATTTGAACAATGAACTAGCTAAACAACTTAATTCCAGCCAGTTGAATAATCCGCATTTGCACTAGCTGTGTCCGGCTCATTCAAGCTAAAATCAGTAGATGAGCCGTCTACAGCATACCCAAGACTACTTGCAAGACCTTCCGTTTCATGAACACTGGGGTAAAGTGCCATTTCATAATAGGTCTGTGACATAGGAGTCTCAACCGCTCTGCAAGCATGTCGCAATGCACTGTTATCTCCAACGAATAACAAAACATAGAGTAACATTGCTGCCACACACATACCCACAATCCAGAAGATACCCTTGACAAGCTTCGTATCCATAATAAAAGCCTCCTTAAAGATTAGAAGAACCCTGTCGGCAGTTTGGAATACCAACCAACAGCAATAAAGATGAACAAAATAATGTATATTGCATATATTGCACGCTCACTCTTAATTCTAAGCTTCTCAGAATTCTTTTTCATGACATCCGTTTTCCGTCTTGTAAGCTCCATTTTCAAAGTCAACAGTGTATCAGCGTTATCGATACCCTGCAACGCCTGTGTTGCAACATTACAGAAGTTAACGATTGTAGCTGAACGATAACGGTCACGGAGTTTTGGTACAGCTTCATGGTCTTCGTACATTGTAAGGTTATTTAAGAAGAATCTAGCAAACTTCAACATCGTAGCTTGCATATCTAAATTAGAAGCAATCTGCAATGTATCAATATAGGATTCTACAACCTTTTGTAATCTTGCCTTAGAACCCATACGAAGCTTAGAGTACATCAACAAGTATAAATCAATGAAATATACATCGATAATTTCATCCTCTTCTTGCACCTTTGCCTTTAATCTAAACGGATAAGCTACGAACACAATCAATGTAACGATACTTACTGCCCAAATCAGCTTAAAGAACACGCCAATCGGTATCAAAATAATACCAATAATCAAGAAGAACAAATACTTACCACGAACTTCCTCTGGTGTGAGCATTCTATCAAGAACTTCACTTCTGATTTCAAGTCTCTCAATCAAAAATTTATGCTGATTGTACTGATTCTCAGACATCACCAAACCACGAAACATATTCGTGATAGTAGAAAAGAAAGCAAGCTTTTTAATCTCCTTCTGTCTGTCCTTAGCTTTCTTCTTCTCTGCATCAATATCGCTCTTCAAACCTGAAGCACCTTTACTAGATGCAAAAACATCAAAGTGTCTAAGAATCTGCCAGATAGCATAAACTAAGCAAAGACCGATAATAATGTATTTCACTTAGATATCCCTCCCATCAAATTGCTCTGGATTTGATAGTTGCAATATAACTCAGCACACCAAAAATAGTAAGTACAATAGCAACTAACAAGATATTACCCCAAGTTGTTGTCAAGAAGAAATATCTTGAAAACCAATCTGTAGCCATCAAGAAGATGAAGTACCCAATTGTGATACCAGCTGAAATGATAAAACTCAATCTCAGCACACCGAATTCAAGATTATTGTTATAACGCAATTCTCTTCGCTGTCTATTCGTTTCTACAATATCATCAAAGATACCCCTCATGTCTTCCTCACCTAACGCTTCATAGAACACGGCTTTCTGAGCAAAGTCCTTGAAGATATTTCCAAGACTGTCTGCGAGAATAAACATTGCATCCTCAAAAGACATACCACGGTCTTGAATATTAGATAAGAAAATCTTGAAATCCTGCTGCAAGCTCGGCGAGAAGTTATCCACATATCGAGCAATTGCATTCTTAACACCAGAACCAATCTCAGGGATAATCAAGTCCAAAGCATCCATAACATCTGCTTCTCTTTTCTCCATCTTGCCTGCAACAAATACTCGTGTAGCAACAAGAAATACAGCTACAAGAATAAAGAAGATAACTACATACAAAAATACATTCAAATTGCATATGATGCCAATCACAATGGCTGTAATAGCTGAGATAGTACCCCAAAACAGCATGTAGCCGACAGGTGTAACTCCAACTCTCTTCATACCAGCTGCAATCAGTTGCTCGTTAATCCAGTTGTACAACTTTGCAATTAAAGAGCTTCGATGCAAGTAAACATATCTCTGCACAGCATACTCTCTACTGGTACTGAATGTACCAATCTTTTTAGAGATACTCGTGCCTGCTGAAGATAAAAACTTCTGTAACTGGAATGAGAAAAAGTAAACTCCAGCAACAATCGCAACAATCGTGATTAAAAGAATAATTCTGGACAATATTACCCCTCCTCATCTCCGAACAGGTTATCATTGAAAGCGGTATCATGCTGTCCAATAATGTCTGCAACAGCATCATTGTCAACTTCAGTGCCAGTGTAGCTACTCTTAGTAGTAGGCTCATATTCCTCATCAGCATTGGAAACTGTAAGGAAAGGTGCAAGCTCATCTCTCGAAATACCAGCTGCAAAGAACTTCTGAATCATTGAATCACTAATCGGACTAACCTGTTCGAAATTACCGTCAATGTTAATGGTCTTACCGTTCTCGTCCTTCTCTGTTTTACCAGAAAGCTTGAATCTAAAGAGTACCCTTGTCTCTGCCTTACCGTACTCGTCTACACGTCCTGTAAGCTCCTCGATAGCCATAACGTGACGATTACCATCATCCAGCTTCATCTGAGAAACAACAATATCAATAGAATGTGTAATAGAACTCAGATAATCGGTAACACTACCACCTAATGTAGCAAGCTCAGTAGCCATACGCTCTACTGCGTCTGCACCGTCCGTAGCATGGAACGTAGTCAGAACTCGGTGACCAGTTTTCAATGCACGGTTCATCTGGAAGAACTCCTCAGGAGTACGAACTTCACCTGGAATGATAACATCTGGCGTGTTACGAAGTGCATGTGCAATAAAGTTAGCCATTGTCGGCGTTGTGGGGTCATTTTTCAAACGAGGGTCAACTTCAGAAGCTTCCCAGTGAACAGCGTTTCTCAAGTTTGCACCAGTTTCATCTGAACGCTCATAAATCATGATTTCCGTAGGATTCTGTACAAGCAAAAGTCTGTTCTCTCTTGGAATTTCCCATACAATTGCATTCAACAAAGTAGTCTTACCAGATGAGGTCGGTCCGACACAGGCAAGTCTTACGTTTGCACGTCCACAAAGTCTGAGGAAATCAGCCATCTTAGCAGTCATTGTATTGAATCTAACGAAGTCATCAAATGTCAGACGGCTAGGTGCGTATTTACGAATTGTAATCGAAGTGCAAGGAAAATCATACCCAACTCGCATATCCGGTGTAATCGCTGAGCTATTTACACCAGAAAGACGATACCCCTTTGCAGTTGTTCTCGTGTTAATCAGAGGGTTTGTAACTGTCATACGAGGACTATTACCATCAGGGTTGTAAATCAATCTGTTGATTGTAGAATGCAACTCAGTATCAGATACAAACTGATATGGCATACCGTTCTTATCTACATACAGCTGAGATTTACCTCCGATTACTACCCATATGGTCTTGTAGTCATTAATCTGAATTTCCTGTACGTCCGGATTCTCAAGAGCATCTCTCAAGATACCATAGTCAGTAATATCAGACCGCAGACGGTCAATCAACTGGTCAATCTGAACATCTCCAGCTTCGTCAACGAAACCTTCAACGTCTTTCTGGTTATTCTGCACATACTGAATAATCAAGTTATCAGTATAATTGGACTGAGTAACTCTATCCCAGTTATAGAACTCTGCAGGTGTCTTATCGGAGATAAGTCGTCTACACCCTGCCAGATACATCTCGTAAGTAACTCTCTCTGAATCGCTTACATTTGAAGTAGCTCCGTACTTTCTCTGAGCTGTAAAAATATCGGATAACGTCAGCATTACTTCTTACCCCCTCTGCCAAAAAATCCTCGCTTTGCCTTTGTAGGCACAGCTTCTTGTACAGCCTCAGCCGCAGGTGCTGGCTCTTCATCAAACAAATCCAAGTCATCGTCACTGCTCTCATAAGACTTGATATAATCTTCAGAAGCACTTGTATCCTGATACCCCTTCTCGCCTACTTCAGGATAATCCTGCTTAACCTCGGCAAATTTCTCCTTGGAATTGCTATTATCATTAATCACTCCAGCAGGAGTATAAGTCGCATTGGACTTTCCTGTCTCTGGATTGATATTTAACAAGTGGCATACGATATCAGTAATACAATCATTAAACTGCTGTACGTCCGGACTGTTTACAGCTGCATTAAACAGAATTCTACCGGTTGCAAGCATGTGAGCAATCTCCATAGACATACCCACATGTGCAAGATGCTTAAAGTGGAACTTCTTCATGAGCTCGTCCCAATTTGTAGGAATGTCATCTACAGTCATAGATGTCACAACATAACGCATCTTATCCATAGAACAGGAACAAATTACGTTGTTTGTAATGAAGTTCTCAACGTTTCTCATGGTGGTAACAGAGTTACTCCAAACCTGAATCAACTTATGTGATAACTGCATAGCTGTAGTAGAAATATTGGTCGGTTCATTGCAAATATCAATCAGAATAATATCAAACTTGGTTGCAAGCTGCGAAAAAGCAAGCTCAACAGCAGCGGCACTATCCTGAGTTGAAAGCAAATCAACTATTGTCCGATTTTTAAAAGAAAGTACGGATACTTTTCTATCTATACCAGAAATATTCAGTACAGAATTTCTGGTGAAACCCATACTAAACCAGTCTGTAACGCCTTCCTTTTTATTTTCCCTGTCATAATTCGTCTTCAGCAAAATATCCTGACAAGGATTCAAAATAGACGTATCTACCACACAAACATTCAAACCAAGCTTCGCCATAGCCAAAGCTGTATTTGAAACAATCGTAGATGTACCGATACCCTCACGAACTCCCTTGAATGCTACAAACTGATAGAAGATATTGTATCTCAAAGAACGCTCATAAGAAACACCAGACGATGTTTTCAGCAAATCAGTGAAGATTAATCGTGGGTCTGTAACAGATACCCCTTTCAAGCCTTCACCATTCGACTTAATAAAACCCATGTAGCACCTCCAAATTACTTGTTGCTCTTAGTTGTGCCATTCAGAGCAGACTGAATTTCAGCAAGACTATCAATAATCGAGCTAGAACCAGTTCTCGGCAACAATGTCATAAGATACTCTGCATCATTTGCCTCGATTTCCATGAATCTATCAGCTTCTTCAGCAGTTACTTCCAACAGAATGGTATCCGGTTCAACTGAAGTCAAGAATTCACTATCTGCAAGCAATGCAGCCTGTTCTTCCTTACTCTTGGAAATGTAATCATAGTAAATATCGAAAATCGAGTTACCTTCACTATTTAACATATCCAAGACTGTAACTTCACTGAACAGCATTTCAGTAACAGGAGTTGTAACAGCCTGAACAGTACCCCCTTCTTCTGTGGTCAGCTTGTACTGCTCTTCAGTAGGCAAATCATAGTTAACTTTCTGATATCTTGCACGAATATTCAGAGTATCACCTGGAACAACCATATCACCGAAGTCTTCGGTATTCATCTTGATGTTCAGCAACTCACCGTCCATGGAATACAGATAGGAATTTTTCTTCGTCTGCTCACGTACAGTCTGATCCCAAAACAGCACCGTGCCACCTCTCAGATAGTAAGCAGCGTATCTATTACCCACGATGCTATCTCTATCCTCCCAAGTAACTACTGACTTCTTCTTAGTGCCGTCACTGAAGTTTACAACACCATACTGCTCGAACTCTTTGTAATACATATCATATTCTTCAATCATATCTTCTGTAATCATAGAGTTCGCTGAAACGTTATCCTTCAGTCTTACAACAGAAACAACCTTTTTATTCTCACTTGCACTGATAGATGTTACAACGCAAACGAAAACAATTGTCGCCAAAGCAATAAAAACACCAATAACACGTGACTTAGCTCGTCCGGCTGTATTAGATTTAACCTTCATTCTTTAATCCTCCGTTTTTAATAATGATTTCAACTACTGGACTTACAACAGCCTTGTCCAACCTCAACGTCTTTACTGGCATATCTAGATACCCTGACAGGTCACTACTTGATAAAGCATCTCTTGCTTCACCAGTGTACAACTTAGACTCACCAAGCGTCACGCTTATAGGAGTCCCCCAACTCAGCAATTTGATTTGCCTACCTAGCTTCACATAAAAACACCTCTCATTCTCACCTTACTCTCTCACGTACATAAAGCTGTATCGTGCCTTTCTCCATTATCGGAAGAATATCTCCCTCTTCAATGGATACCCCAAACGATTTAACAATCTTACCGTCTATGCAATACTCGACATACTTCGGTATTGGCTTACCATTACTATCCCTCAAATACTTTAGTCGCTGTCCACTAGAAGTCTTATCAGGTTTCAACCCACTCTTAGCATCTTCATCAGTAAAAGGAACAGATTTATACGTTGTTCGTACAACTCTAGCCTTTTTACCAACATATCTAAAATACGTCCGGAACATATCTCTTACATAACAGTTCTCGGTCGCTATTTGATACCCCTTGCTCATAAGAACAAAGGATAGATTGCTAACTTCAATCACCTTGGCAGTAGATACATGGTCTGCATCTAACTTACCAATTACATTATTGATTTCACGCCATGTGTCCGCATCTGGTTTGAAGTTCAAAATACCAAAAGCACAAGCGTGACCTTCCGCATCGATACCCATGTCACATAATGCTTGTCGATACTGTACCTCGTCATATCTCCCTCTGAAAGAAGCACGAACTACAGCACCATTCTTGTATGTGAATGCCAATGCAGATTTACCTACACCCTTAATTCCAGATGCAAGCAGACCTATAAAGTTAGATAAGTTAACTCCTTGACAATCCTTGAAATCAGCTTCGTCAACACAAATTATTACACAATTTTCTAGGTCTAAATAACTAGCTCTCTGCTTCATAAGCTGAACTAACTCTGCCTGCTTCTCCTTAGTGCTATTCACCGTTAAACCCTTGCCGAAAATTAAGTCTATTGCTTCTGTAGTTAGACCAAATCGAAGCATTGAGTTTAATGTTGGAGAAAAAGTATAGTCTATAAAGTTCCTATCCATCCTTGGTATTCCAAAACCAAAATCAGACTTAGTAACAGCTGCAACTAAGTACCCGATATAACCTCTTGTTGAATCCGAGCTGTATGTCGTTTTCAAATAAGCCTTGGCTTTGGAATTTTCAATAGGTCGTATATCAGAAAGCAATGTGATACCAACTATTGCTTCTCTTTCTACTGACTTGAAAGTCTCATCAATTTTACAAAACGTCTCGTATACCATTCCAGCACCTGACTGATAACGATTGTCCGCTGGCTCGAATGGATACTGATTATTAACAACAATTCCACGAAGCTCACCATCTTTATACTCCTCTACAAGAGTACCCTGTATCTCATGATGGTCAATACTAATGACTACAACATCATTCTCAACCAACGCAGGCAACTCCTCTACTAAATCAAAGTCAACTGCAATTACAAGATACCCTCTCAGGACTTCTGGACTCAATGTGAAACCGTGAAATCTGTTATCATTTACGAAGTATGAATACTTCAAACCTTGCATATCAAGATACTGGCATGCAAGCAACATAGCGAAAAGACCATCTGCATCAGGTCAAGGGTCGCCATAAACAAGAATAGGTCTATCTCGATACTTTTCGAGTAGACTCTTAACCTTATCTATAATCGACACTTGGCATCACCTCCTACATAGCTGTTAGAACCTCTGTTATCATATAATTTCGTTCTTTGAACTCAGGTAGTACTTCTTCGTCACAAACTTGTTTAAATGAGTTAGTATTCATACCTTTACAAACTAGCTCAATACCATCTGTATACTGTTTATTAGGAAGATAAAACTCTTTTGAGTAAACCCAGTCTGGTGGAGTCTTTCCAGCTTTATGATAAATATACTCGGCTAAGCCTGCAATATAAACCTTCTCCTTTTCAGCTATATCTGGATACCCCTTTGTTTCGTCATTAGCAAACGCCTCTAGCATCTCATCCTCAGTTAAATCATTTAAATCATGGTCTAATTGTGACATTGCCAGCATCTCTGCCTCTGGACAATCCGGTATCGCCAATATTCTGAAAAACTTCGCTATAAGACTCAATCTGGTAAGCCCTCCCAAAACTTCTTAGACAATAATGAAAACTCTCATTTAATATCAGATATTGATATCAAAGCACCACCGCCTACTATACAAAAACTAAACCTTTTGCTCAAAGTAGAATAATATTACAGTTCTTTTCCTAACTCAGTAAGAATAATATTAAAATCTTCTGCACTATATAGGTCTTTCACACTCATTTTAGAACCTCCAATAAAAAAGAGCTACCCTGCACCAATACTAGCAAGGTAACTCTCTAATCAGTCAATCCTCACCGAGTCGTAACTGTAAGCTGGTGAAACTTTTTCGTAGTCATGAACCACAAATCACTTATATTTACAGCAAACTCGGTTATATAAATAGATACATTAACATATGAATGACAGATATCATGCATTAATATGCAGAGAAATCATCGAAATCGTCGTCATCATCGTCATCTTCATCATCGTACAGAGAAGCGTCATAATCAACATCGTCAGATTCCACGTTGGGCTTAGAGGTCATATTCGGAAGTTCCAGTCTATCTCCGATGCCAGCCTTCTTCTTGCCCATCATAGAGTTCAGAAGTTCCATCTGACTCTTGGCTTCTCTCTGCTTTTCAAGCAGTTCAAAACTACCATTGGAAATATCAATCAGGAAAGCATCCTTGACTGTCGGTCGCATGGTAACTGTCGCACCATTTGTGGAATCTCCGCACACGTCAATCATGTAGACGTAGTCGTAAGGAAACTCGCTATTGGCATTGCACCAAAAAGCACAGTTTCTCAACAACTGCTGCAAACCTACCCAGATAATCTCGGATGAGTTCTGCTTGCAGATGTTGTCAATAGATACCCCTCTCGAAGCCAGCATCACCTGTCCGTCAATATTGATATCAATAGCACCCTTTACCAGTGTCACCAGCATAGCTCCGTCACACAGCGTAACTTCCAGCTGAGAGTGTACACCACCGAACACGCCAAACTCCTTAATCAGCATGGAGATTTCGGCTTCTTCCTCGTTTTCTTTCTCATTGTCATTGTCAGACAACTGAACTGCTGACTTGCTGATAACAATGGCATCATCCGAGAATCCCATATCAACCTCGTCACCATTCTCAACGTCAGCTGCAATCTGCATAGTCTTATAGCCCAGAGCCTTGCTCCGAGTTACAACGCCGTCTTTCAACAATGTGGAATCCAATACAAACATTTTTAAGTCCTCCCGTGATTTTGTAATACTTTTATTTTACGGCTTGTGCTTCGCCGTTCTTATACTACTATTATAGCACAAATCTCACCATTTGTCAAGTCATCTCGACAAAAAAGTTCGATAATCTCCAATATTTTTTATGGTTCTCAAGTAAAATCCTTAGTTTAGGACTGCTTTTCTAATTCCTTATCAAGCAAGTCCTGCATCTCCATATCAGATTTTCTAAAATCATACATCTCTTTAGTAAGTACCCCATGCTTGATTGCTTTACGCAATACGAACATCTGATACTGATTGAAACAAGGATACCCCTCATCGTCTTTCATACAGAGTAATCCGAAATCAGTGTTATCATTTGCAGCTTCAACAATCTCCTCAAGCTGACCATGCTCAAAATTGCAATTGATATTCTGTATCAATTCATCATAGTAATCTTTAGAACTCAACGAAATAACAAGCTGCATGCACTGGTTATTCCAATCTCCTTCAAGATAAGGATGCACATCAACACCCAGCATCATAGCTTGCATAAAGATTTGCATCTTCTCATGTGACATACTGACATCAGCTACAAGCCACATAGGATACCCCTTTATCAAGCCAACTACAACTGCTGAAACATTATTAGCAGGAACATTCTTAAAATCTACCATGCTAATATCTGCATCTTCACTTACAGCCGTTATAATCTTGAGAAGTACACCTGCTGATATTACGCCGTTTATGTAATCTTGAACATAGGATTCTATAATCCCTAAAGCTGACTCACCTTTTCTCACGTATAAACTACGTATAGCTTCAATGACTTCTGATGACTCATTTACATTTATGAATCTTATAGGTACAAACTCTCTTAAAGACTTTCTTATCTCTCGAAGTTTTGCACAGCCTGATGGCAACTTTAAACATTTGTCGATGAAATCCCCTATTGGCGTATCGTCTAAGATAGCCAAACGGATTTCGTCAATAAAATCCATGCTGGAATTCTTGCTACGAGCTTCCGGTGTAAACAAGCCATCAAAAACACTCACGTAATTATTCAGGCTTACCATGACACCATGATATTGAAAAGACATGTCATCACCTCCAGACTATTTACTCTTTATCTGTCTCATCTACGATAGGCTCGTATGTCTTCTCAAACTCGTCCTCCTTAGCCTTTTTACATAAACCAATCTTCTTGGCAAAGTGTAAAACAACTACAGACTGAACAACACATACAGGTAAACCTAGCAAGCCATGAAATCGAAATACAACGTCAATTACATAGACAACAAGCAAAATCAGATAGCAAATACAGATTGCAACTTTATACTTTTTCAAAATCAACCTCCGTATCACCATTTCATTTCAAAAAATTCCGAATACCCCTTTGCGTTGAGAATCAACAATAGAATCAATAACGCAAGAGTTATTAGTATTACTAAAATCTTCCCCAAATAACTGAGAAGCTCAACAAATTTTGATGACATTAACCGAGCAGTATTTGTCTTATTCACTGCTCTTACATACCCCTCGCCCTTGCCTAACTCTGTCAACAAATCAGTATACAAAATCCCACGTTTTCTAGCCTTGACATGTCTGGATATACATAAACACAAAGACCTCACCTCATGCAAAAATATACACCCCAGACAAAACCCTATTAAGTACCCTAACTTGACCAGATTCGACACCTCCTTGAACAAGGAAAGACAGACTAGTCGTCTGCCCTCCTTTTGATGTTCAAATATAGATAACTTAGGCTTCGTTCTTTACATCTGGCAATTCAAAAACGTTCTCTTCCACAGGAGCAATGCTTTCCGAGTCATCAGTCATAACTGAGTACCCCTCTGTCATGTTGTTGGTGTCACTTGATTTAATCTCAGAAGAAGTCGAATCGTCAACCTTCTTCGTATCTTCCTCAGAAATCACATCTCCGTTTAAAACCATTTTTAATTTGCCAGTAGCTTTATCCTCGACAAAAGAAAATGATGATGCACTATTTACATTGGAATTTCCAACAGAACTTGCATCCTTAGACAAACTTCCTGCAACAGTAGACGGGTCAACTACTTTACAAGACATCTCATCAAGGAACATTCCGTGTTTTCTCGTCAACGAATAAATCACGCACTTTTTACTAGCTCGTGTACATGCGATATAATGTACACGGCGTTCTTCTTCGACTTGCTCAGCAATATCAAGATTGGTCTTGTGAGCTGGAAAATAATCATCTGAGTCGTGCCAAACGTAAACACAATCTCGTTCTTTACCCTTAAACTCATGCACAGTAACAATGTTAATCTTAACACCTGTTTTCTTTACACGAGCTTTCAGTCTCTCACTATACTCAGAAATTTCATCATAAAACTCATATACATTTTCAAAGTCTTTCGACTCCAAAAGATATAACACTGCCTCAATATATGCTCTTGCACGTGTGCAATAAGAAGAATCACCATCATAAACATTAGACAGCATGTAAAAATACAGCCAGCGAAGTGCTAGGATGTCCCCTCCTTTTACCTTCTTCCCAGTTGCATCGTAAAGATAACTCTTCATTCGTGCTATAATCTGTGCAAACCGAGGAGAAATAGAATAAGCAATATCACTCATATCAAGTGTAAAAATACTGCTTCTCACGCCAATAGAAGCATCGCTTTTAAGTTTATCACAAAGTGATTTCACACCCCACTTGTCATGATACCCCACGAGGGATTCTAAGATACCCCTCACTTGCTGGCTGTAGCCTGTCATGAACAACTTGCATGCATTCATAATCATCTTAGGCAACGGAGAATTTAATGTCATACCATCTGATGATACTGAAAAAGTATACTTGTGAGAAATCTCAAGCAAAAATGCAGGTATTACACCATCGAAGTTTGTTCTGCAAATAATAGCAACACTTCTCCCCTTCTGCATATCGTCATCAATCTGCTTTTCCAAGTTTGCAAGCATAGCTTTCGTGCTGCTGAAATTATACGCATAGAATTCCCCACCTTCCTTATAAGAACGCAGGTTCTTCGCATATCTTTTGCTGTTTTTCGTAATACTTGAAATAACAGGATTTAAAATATTGCTGGGACAACGGTAGTTTCTTGAAATTGTCAGAATTTCAGGCTTGAAATCAGCAGGAAATCTCTCACACATAACGTCAATCATAGAACCACGCCATGAATAAATGCACTGGTCATCATCACCAATCGCAACGATTTTACCACCTCGTGGCTCATGTGTAATCAAGTCTGCACATAAACCAGCCTCGGAATCAGAAGTACCCTTGTTAATTGCAAGTCTGCCTCTGGCGTAGAACTTGATAATTTCATACTGAATCTCAGATGTATCCTGAAACTCATCCAAATAAATATACTTGTATCGATTTGCAACAAAGTCCTGCACAGCTTTGTTCGGTGTCACATACAAATATCTGTAAAGCAACTCCTGCAAATCTTCAAAGTCCATCACGCCTGCAAAACCACGTTCCTGAGAGAACGTCTGAACAAGCATATCCAGCAACTGAGGTGTCAAAGAATACTCATCACAAGCAGGATGTGTATATCTCGATGCACCAAGACGATTTCGGTAGAAAGTAACGATACCCCCTATTGCCTGATAGTCCTCTCTTGTAAGATTTTTACCGTCTGAGCGTGAAATACAATACTTGTCAATAGAACGCTTTAAACAGTCTTCAATTGTAGCATTCGCACCTATAGGGGTTTTAACGCCCATTGCATTTAGTACCCGTTTGAACTCTGCGTGAAGTGTACCAAACTGCATTCTTTCAGTAGTGACAATATAACCAAGCTTTCTCTGCCACTTTGAAACAGATTCTTTTAACTCATCTGCGCCAGATTTCAAGAATGTCCCCACAAAGATGTCATCTACAACACGGATTTGATTTCCAGCTACGTCTACAATTTTTGTAGCTTCACCGTCCAAAATATCCTTCATGATGCGAAAAACTAGAGCTGTTGTTTTACCACTACCAGCTCCGGCAATTGCAAGCATATCTCCTTTTGCAAGAATAAACTTAGCCAATTCTGTAAGGTCGAAACGCTCAGAATACTTCACACGCTCCTCTACAGGCAGAGCTTCATAATCTTGCGGAAATAGAGTCTTGCCCTCAAAGTTTTTGTAGACCTTCTCAACAACAAGATACCCCATTTGGTGAATTCTTTTCAAGAAAAAGCCTACAGCAGATTTTTCGTCATACAAACTATTTAAATACTCAAGAGCTTTAGCATCTTCGCTGGACTCAACAAGCTTCGTTGTTTTCTCAGCAGACTTACCAAGACCAGAAGAATACTTCTGCAACTTATCAAAAGCACTCATAGCAGACTCCTTTCAAAATATATAATAACATTTATTATGCAACATCTTGCCAAATAAATTAGACAGCACAAATAATAAAACACCTTGTCAAACTACAAAGAAAAAGGACGTATCACAAGGATACGCCCAATTTATAAAAGTATTACACATACGAAGATGTCTTACTTGGTTGCAGTACCCGAAGCCATGAACTCCCAGTAAATCGGGCTTCTTTTCTTGAAATACCGCTTGAGGAATTTATCCTCATTGAACTCAACATTGTAGTCCTTCAAAATCCAGTAGATATAGTCAACCTCATTCAGGTGAACAACAGCATTTTCCTTTCCATTTGTCACCTCAATATCAATGAAGTCATCTCCCTGCAAAGGTGCAATAAAATACTGTTCAGAATCAAGCATATACTCAACACCCAAGTCATTAAAAGAATAATATTTCGATGCAGACTTGAAGTTGGAGAAATTAGTATCTCTGCCATCATACATAGCCTTAACTTCGGTGCTAAGTGCCTCAAATTCACGTTTATAGCCATACTTGGTCTTACTGGAACGAACAACCCTAAGACTTACACCACCACGGTCGATACCCTTGATGATTGCAAAGTGGAAATCACTGATAGACTTTACCGCATTACCCTTCTGAGTAATACGTCTCTCATACAAGCCGACAATATCACCAACTTCAAAACCAAGTCGCTTGAAATTATCCACCTTTTCCTTCGGACTATATGTTCTCTGAACAAAACCAAACTCTCTTCCACGGTACAACCAAGCTTCATACCCAAGATTGTTTAATCTTGCTTCGTCAACATTGTACTCAGAAATAAACCAGTCAAGAGCGTTTGTTCTCTCTTCCAACAAAATTACATCTGAGATAGCGTGCTCGTTAATCAGGAACGAATTGTCCAGAACAAGCTTGAACTGCTTCGGACTACCAGTTACGAAGCGAACTGCAGCCACATAAGCAATCATAGAAACAAAGCACTGAGATACATAGTTTGTACCACCAAACGAAGAAGTGTGCATGAGCTCGACTTCCATTGAAGTACCCTTAGTCCAAACCCACATATCATCTCTCCGTACAGAGAAAGTCACCTGATACTTTTTCGGTGTCACAATATCATAAAATTCGTCTTGCCGCTTTTCAGCATCCTCACTGCTGTATATAACAGGCTCTTCCGTATACATACGATTCACAACACCGGACAAGTCAGGCATTTGTGCAGAAATGTCCAAAGAGCAAGCATCAGAACTGTTACAGTTGACATCTGTCACCCAACCATTATAAATTGCCACACCAAGATACCCCCAGAAACGAGAGTTTCTCAATACTCTGTGCATAGACACACCGTCCAAAGAGAGCTGATAACCGTGTGTAGTCAAATACTTACCCAACTCACATACATAATAAAGTTCGCTGCCCAGTTTTATTTCAGATGCCGGATACAGCTCACTCAAAGCAACAATTTTTCTTTCACTCATGTGTAATACCTCCCATATGCAACCTTTTTGCATATTTAATTTACAATACTATTATACCACAAATATCAACCATTGTCAAGTCAATATTACCAAAAAGTTTGATATTCTCAAATATTTTTATAGGAACTCGCTAAGAATAAGCCTTTTAAGCTGCTTGTCAAAAGATAATATTCAAACAAATAAGCACAAATTGACTTAAATAAAGAGAACATCAAATCAAGTAAAGAAAAGATTTGAACAACAAAATAAAAAGTTGAAACAAACTCATCAAAACTCATCATCAGGTCTGACAGGTGGGAACGAAAATTTCTTTTTATCCTCAACCTTGACATGACTAACTAAATCATCTGCCAAAATAACACGAATAATCTTAGCCCTATCCGTAGAAGTCCCCTCCTCACCATTTAAAACTCGCAGAAGATACCCCAACCTTGCTAAATCGACATTGCTCATCAGTGACTTGATTTTCTTTGTTGTAAGCCAATGAAGCAAAGTCAATTCATACTTGCAATCACCAATATCAAACGTTTCGTTATCCGTTTGATATTCTTTCAATAAACGCATAATATCAGGAAGAATAATATCATCTGTATCCATGCACCTTTCAATAACACTAAAATCTCTAGCTGCCGATTTGACATTCTTTAAGTCACCAAACTCAAGCGTATTAAGAATATCTTCTCCAAGCATGTCGTAAGCCTCATGAGAAATTCTACTTCTCACCTGACGAACATTTGAAACAGTAGTTCCAAGTTTATTTGCCAAGTCAGAATCTGTCATGGAGCTGTATTTTATAAACTTATCAGCTTTCTTGTAAGACGTATAACAGCCACTCATAACAAAAGCTTTCACACGTTCAAATAAATCAGTTCTCACTGGCTCATTCATATCTTTCACAATAGGCTCAAGGTAAGAAATACGATAAAAAACACTTCTCATTAAATCACCTCAAATATAACAAAAATAAATATAGAAGTTTATCTTCTATATAATTAGACTGGTATCGCAATAAAATATACAGCCTGCAAGATACCCCTTCAGTTGTTTAGTTTGTTGTCAATATCAGATATGTAATAGCCTTCCTTCGCAAACGAAAAACCAGTTTAAATTACAAAACAAGAACAGAACTGAATTTATAAATTGTAAGGTCAAAGTTTTGAACTACATAAAATAATACAAGACAAAAACTCGGCAGAGCATGAAAACTCAGAACAAACCAGAAAATATGCATTCCAAATAGAAAAAATAAAAACAACAGAAAAACCAAAACAACAGCAGTGCAAACAAATCCACACTGTATAATAGTACTGAGCAAAGAATCGAACTATAAAATATACAGCACATATAATTATTCGGGAAGAAAAGAAAATATCAAAGCGAAAATACAAAGTGAAACTTAGTCTAAATAGTCCAAAAAAAAAAACAGAGTATTAAAGTAAAAAGCAAAAAAAAAGTCAAAGTATATATTGGAAATAAGTAAAAAGTCAATAAATACTTCAACAAACTAAAGCATAAAATAACGAACGGCAAATTAAAGTGAAAATAAAGAAAACAAGCCAAAGTATATATTAGAAACAAGTAGAAAGTCAATAGATACTTCGACAAACCAAGGCACAAAATAACGAACAGCACGCAAGCATATCTTTCAAAACAATAACATAAAATCAGTCAAAATTCAAAGTAAAAATCCCAATGGCACTGACCACACAAAAAACAAAAGCACAGGTTCAAAAGACAATAACATACTTCAATAAAGCAAAAACACAGGCTCAGAACACAATAATATATTTCAATAAAATAATAGCAAGTCAAAACAAAAATAACCGTGCGAAGCACAATAGCATATAACAATACGAAACACAATAACAAGTCAAAACAAAAACACAGGCTCAGAGCACAAAAACATATTTCAATAAAACAAAAGCACAAGTTCAAAAGACAAACAAAACTCAAATAAAAACAACAATAAGTCAAGGCAAAAATAACAACACGAAACACAATAATATATTCAAATAAAACAATAACAGGTCGAAGCAAAAATAACAATACGAAACATAATAGCAAGTCAAAGCAAAAATAAAAAGTCAAAGTGAAAATAACAAGTCAAAGTAAAAATAACAAGTCAAAGTGAAAATAACAAGTAAAAGTGAAAATAACAAATATCATAATATAAGCAAAAGTCAACACAAATTATAAAATATCAGAACAACAAATAAAAGGTTAAATCAAATATAAATATTAAAATATAAAGCAAAACCAAATAACAGACTCCGAATTTAATTACAAAATAAATAAAAGTCAAAGCCAAAACTCACTGAAAAATTACCAAGCTCAAAATACAGACTTGTGACAAAACAAAATAGTCCAACTTTTGGATAATACAAAATTTCGACAAAACACCAAGCACCCCATTTTTCAAAATGCCCAAAATGACCTTACTGCGACAAATTCGCCTCCTGAAAAGAGGAAAAGGAAATTTTGTGACAAAAATGTCACAAAATAAAATAACCCTTCGTGACAAAGGCACAAACAAAATAAGTACCCCTTTTGTAACTCAGTTGCACAAATTGGTGTATAATCTCAGTCAACACAATAACAAATATCAAGTTTGAACTTTTCAATATCAAACGCACAACTCGAATACAAAGCACAGAGTGCAATAATAAAAATACAAAACTCAGTTAAACAACAAAGACACACTGATTCTGTCAACAACACAAAATAAAATTCGTATAACAAAGAAGTACACAATAAAAATATCATGAATAACAAATAAGTTCAAAGAAATATCCATTTACATTTTCAATATTCCCTCCAAGTAGCAGTACACAAGATACCCAAGCGTACAAAAATCACCAGTACAGCAAAAACACAAAATCAACGATACTGACAACAAGCTCAGTGAAATATGACAGGCACAAAAATTCAAACTCAATATTCAAACAGACAAACCAACTCAATATATCACATATAAAAATACCAAGCTACATATTTTAATACGAAAAAAGTTTCGATCAAATATTCACCAAGCAACAAAATAAATATCACATAATTATTTAAAGCTTCCAACCAAAACTTCCAAACAAAGCTTCAGTTCAGAACTTTCAGACAAAGCTTCCAACCAAGGCTTCAAAGCAAAACTTCCAAACAACAAAATAAATATCACATAATTATTTAAAGCTTCCAACCAAGGCTTCAAAACAAAGTTCCAGAACAAAACTTCAGTTCAGAACGTCAAGACAAAACTTCCAAATAGAAACTCCACAAATAAATAACACCACACAAAAGAAGTCAATATCAATAGCAATAAAGAGAACAACAAGAAAACCTTCTTATTATAAGCAAAAACAAGAACACAACTCATAAGTTATAATATAAATACCAGTCAATATTTCAATATTGAAACAAAATATAATATCACCTCATAGTTTTATAAGTTCTGACTTCAAGTTTATAAGTTCTGGCTTCAAGTTTATAAGTTCTTGGTTCGTTTTTATAAAAAGTCATTTCAAACAAAGAAACACTTGAAACAAACAAAGAAAACCTACAAACAAAACCATCAAAAATAAAAACAACACAAGCAAAGATTGAAACAAGAATATAAAATATCAAAACAATATTAGCAAAAATAAAAACAAAGCCAGAAATAATCAGAACAAATATAGTAAACATGAAAACAAACACATAAAAAGTCAAAACAAAGCAAGCAAGACTTTAAACAAAACCAGTGAAACTTGAAACAAAGCAAATAAAACTTGAAACAAAGCCAGTGAAACTTAAAACAAAACCAGCAAAACTTGAAACAAGATTAGCATAAATAAAATCAAAAATATAATAAGTTGAAACAATAAAAGCAAAAGTCAAAACAAATAAAAGCAAATATTGAAACAAAATTATAGAATATTGGAACAACAAATTTTTGAACTTGATACCCCTTCTTTGAAACACCAAAGCAAATACCAGACAACCATCTATGCAAAAAAAAAATAACACGCAGTACACAAACATTCTGCTGTTCTGCACACAAAATAAAATAACAAACAGTACACAGGCATTCTACGCCAAAAATAACAAACAGCACACAAGCCTTCTGCTTCTTTAACGCATAAAGCAAACAACAAACAAGTACACAAACCTTCTACGTCAAAAATACCAAACAGCAAACAATACTCCTGCTTCTTTGAAGCACACAAAAAATATATTGCAACAGAAAAAGAAAATATAAGAACAGAAAAGCAAAAGTCAAAACAAATATACTGACAAGCATGAGATACCCCTTCTCGGCTTCAATATACCAGTAAAAACAGTCCAAGCAAAATGTCGAAAAATTCAAGGCAAAATCACCAGAAAATTAGGCAAATTAGTTCAACCAGCTGGGCTAGTTATTTTAGGCTCAAATTGCAATCTCAGCCCGATTTTAGCCAATATCGGGCAAAATTGAGTAAAACCAATAGTTTAATAACAAAGTGATTAACAGGACTTGCAACAACATAAAATAACTCACAAAATAAAAATATAAGCGTTCCAGTATATAATGTCACTTCAAAATAGACAATATAGGAACGCTTATATAAAATATCAGAACAAATTAAGTGAATACTCTCAATACAAAATAATAAACTCACACAGTTTTCAACAATTCAACAATAACATTGCGTTTATAACATATTTCCACATAAAAACTCATTAAAGCAAAGAGTACCCTTTCAAACAAAAAGGCGGCAACTGCAGAAGCAATCGCCGCCTTCGAAAATATTTTATTGTCAAACACTTATTAGTTATCCATTCATACGCTTCATGACTTCATCATCAGTGAGCCACTTGCCGAACTTCGAGATGTCGTCCATTCTTGCCTCAATGTCCGAAGCAAACTCCTCAATACCGAAACGAGCCAGCAGTTCCTTGTTTGCAACGCCTTCAGCGTCAACAACCGGAACAAACTCGCCGTAGCTGTTCGGGAAAGAACCATCGAAATTCTCGTGTGCCCACGGAATCAGGTCGGAAAACTGCCACAGGTCAGCAAAGGTTGCTGCACCGTTATCAGCCCAGTAGAAAGCCTCAGAAGAAGTGAAGTATACCGGAATGGTCTGACCGTCTGCATTCTTATACTCCTTGCCTGCCACCTTGAACACGCCGTCTTCCTTCAGGAAACCTCTCTTTTCCCATTCCATAGAAACTACCTTACTTTTTACAAAGTCGCCCATGATAATAACCTCCGATAAAAATAAATAAAAATTAAGCCAAAATAAAGCTATTGAGTACACACTGTCTTTCAGTACACATCAAAATGCATCAAATCTACATGCTTCAGATTTCTCCGCTTTTTCGTATAGTTCAAAACTGGGGTTTTATAACCGGACTCAATCAGTTTCATTGCCTCACCAATTAATAGAAATTGCTCTTCCTTTCCGGAAACCAAATCCGGATGACAAGACCTCGCAAGCTTTTTATAGGCTTTCTTGCACGTTGCAAGGTCAGAATCGTTTGGAACTCCCAAAACAGCATATGGGTTTTTAATATCTGTCATTTATCAACAACTCCGAATAAAACAGTTATTCGTACTTTTCCTTCAACTCACTTGAGATGTACTTAGAAGAAATACAACTCAAAGCCTTCTTTACGGCAGAATCCGTAATATCAGTTATTGTAGTCGAATCAGAAAAGGCACACAAAATAAAACTACCCCCAAAGAAAAACAGGTCTCCAGTGTAGTCACGGCTATTAGCGGTCATGTGACCAATCTCAGCATCTGCAAGAGGATTTGCAAACAAAACCGTATCGCCACCTTCTTCACCCAGAACAACAGAATACACATTTCTAGTTTCACTTGTTCCCAAAATTTTGTGCATCTGAGCCTTGGATGTTACAACAATTCTATCAGATGAGTACCCCTTTCCTTCTTCGTAAGTAAACAGTTCTGCTTTTACAAAAAACTCCTGCACATTTTCATTATCTGCATTAGCATCCTGCAACACAGATTCCTTGTCAACCCTTGCATTCATAAATTAGATACCCCTTTCTTAGGCACAACCAAGTTTCACGTCAGATTCAATTTGAAAAAGAGCAGCTCCAGCATCTTTTATCACGTTAAAACCTGTATATGAAACATTCTTCGCATTATATTCAGCCTTATTATAAGGCTTATCAACCAAAAATTTCTTGCACTTGCTAGATTTATACAAGTCCAAAGCAAACGGAGAATCATCAATAACATAATCAGCGTTTTCAACTGCCTTCTTAGACTCCCCTACTGAACAGCAGAACTCGTAATCATAACCCTTCAAAATACTTTCAAGCATGCATTTCTTTGTGTTTTTAACACGGTCATTATTTGCCTCTGTCCAGATAATCACATGAACTCCCTTTGTTTTACAAAGCTCCTTAAGACGTAAAATCGCCTTCGCATAAAAAGGAGAGTCCATAAACAAACTTGGGCTATTAAACAGACTATAAATATCCTCACGTCTGATACCCAAATAGTTTGTTTTCCTGCCAAAACCAAGAGAAACTAGGCTCGCAGGTGGATTCTTCAAAGATTTATTGAAATCATAAGTCAATACATTCTGCATTGAAAACTTATAACCTTTTTCACAAAGAAGCTTCTCAAGCAAAGGGTGTACATCCAAAAGTACCCCGTCCATGTCAACTACAACAGTCTTTGTTTCGCTCATACATAGCACCTCCAAAAATATTTTTACATTTAGTACCCCTTACCTCGCCTTATTCCTCAAAAGAACAACAAAATCAACTACTTTAAGTTGTCTCTCAAAGACGAAGTAAAATTCAATACATTTTTACCAAGCTTGGCTAACAAGCCGCCTCCCTTTACAGCACCAGTTCCGGCTGCTGCGGCTGCAGTTCCCACACCTCGCCATGTGATACCCCATACTTTGGCCAACTTGCCTCTATCTGGGTCATAATATACGTTTTTTATTGAACCCCAACCAGCTTTCATTCTGCCAAAGCCAAACTCACAACACTTGTTATAAATCTCTTCTGACCTAGAGGACTTGTGGAACTTTGCATCCACTGCTCTCGTATCCTGATAAGTTACGCAATCTCCGCCTATTTCGATTCTCTGCAAGCTTGGACACGCTTTGAAAAACTTGCTGACATTAAACTCGCAAAACAAGTGCATATCCTTACGCACTTTAGAGAAAACAAAGTCAGCAGAATCGAATTTTAAATCTGTTAAAGCAGTCATCTTCTTCAAAGAACCAAAATCAAATAACCATGCAAACTTACCATCTAACACAGCATTTCTAATATCAAAAGGAAGATTTGCTGTGTACTCCTCCGGTAGCAAAGGCTCATATGAAATTCCATTGAAAATAATAATACTGTCAATAACAGCCATGCTATTAATGTGCTTGAAACCACCAAACTTCTTCTCTATATCCTTCGTAACCTCATCCACAAAAGCTACATAACTCTTAGCAGTATCCTCATCTGTTGCACAAATTTCAAACCTTCTGCTATACCGAACAGGCTCTTCATATCTTTGATAACTGAAAGACTGCCCATTATAAGTCGAAGTGCAAGGTGTGAACGTAATCTTCTCAAAAGGCTGCTCACTGGCAAAAACACGCTGTCTTGCATTATCATTATACTTCTTTTGCTCGTTTGAACTGATAAATTCCTGCATCGTCACCAACTGACTCTGCATTTGTGCAATCTGAGCCATTAAAGCAGCGTTTAACTGTCGCATCTCTTCGATAGACTGCTTCTGATACTCCTGTTCACTGATATCAACCTGCCTCTGTTCAGTCTCATGTATAGGATTGGCATAAGAGCTTGAAAAAGGACTAACAGGCTCGGATTCACCAATAGGACTGGACTGCTCATAGCCTGTCTCTGTATTTTCACTAGAAACGCTAGCCGGCTGAATTGGGTCTGGAACAAATTCCTGTTCCGACTTTGCTGATTCTACAGGCTCAACCGCCTTTATAGGCTCAACATGACTTGCAGACTCAACTACCCATTCTTCGGAACTTGCAGTGTACGCATCTTCTGCATCGTCATAAAAGTCATCTGAAGATAAATCATAATCGTCTTCATCAAAGTCCTCAGAGGAATCTTCTTCATAAGAACCACTGTCATTCTGTTCCTCACTTGACTGATTATCATCTGGCTCATCAGCACCAAGCATATGACGTAACAATGCTAAAGTCTCTGCATCTAATTTAGCTTCCGGCATACATATCACCTCATCCAAAAATTTTATTAGTCTGAATAATTGCAACCTGATGAGAAACAGACTTCAATTTCTCGTCACTGAATCTTCTGCGAACATTTGGATTCTCGCTGCAAATCTGCAAACAAGCTGCAAACAAAAGGTTCTCCATGTCCCTGATGTATTTTTCCTTCTCACTTTCAGCTGTTAAAGTCTGAGTTAAAGTTTCCATAATTTCCGGTGTAATTTCCGGTTTCGGAGCTACACTCACACTAGAAGAAGCCATACCCGAAACTCCACCAGTAGCCACACCAGATACCCCTCCTTGCTGAGCAGAAAGACCGAGCTGCTGTCTCTTTGCTTCTCGTCTATCATGCTGTGACATGGACTCTATATCATGACCATAACCAGCTGTGCCTCCGTACATATTTGAGGAATCTTCAACAGCTTCTTCAATATCAGCATTGCCACTGCCACTGCCATTGTCATCGCCATACTTCGAATACATATCTTCAGTATTTTCTGTAAACATGCCAGCGTTATCTTCATCAGATTCTTCTAACTCTAAACCAAAATTGCCAAAACCGACACCGTCAGGTCTATCATCCTGTAGGTCTCCTACAGATGTAGCCTTCTCCTGAGTACCCTGACCGTAATACTGTGCAAGTGTTCCAAGCTCTTCCGAGAATATCGAACCAAAGCTATACTCGTCTGCCGCTTTCATTAACGAATCTCTAAAGAAAGACTGTCTTAGGCGTGACTTTACACTATATTCGCTTGGGTTATCAATGGCATTTATAAAGTCTGTGGGCTTAAATAAAGCTTCTGGACGGAAATCGGCTAGGAAATCTTCCCATGTCCCGTCCTTATAGCCGAATACCTCCTGAACAAAGATATTCATAACCTCTCCAGATAAACCCATCTTATCCGTAGGTACAGAACCACAAAGCTGCTCAATATAACCTTCAAAACCTACACCCTTGTTTAATGCACCATCTGCATCTTTATTATCATTTAATAAATCTTCCCATGCAAGTCCAGCTCTATTGCAAGTAGTTAGACACTGACCTATATACTGAGAATCTTTATACTGTGAATATCCACCCTTCGCAGCTCGCTTATTCTCTAGGTCTGTAGATACCCCCAGATTTTCCATGTCAGGCTGCAACAGTTCCTCCGGTGGAACAATAGCATTATTTAGTATCAAGAAAGGTTTGAAGTAAGTGAACTCTCTATCCAAATATTGCTTCATACCTTCTTCATCATGTCCAAAATATGCAGCGGTATTCTTAATCTTCTGAGCCTCTTTATCTGTTATTGCCTTACCTGGATTATGATAACAGAAACATCTTCTTGAAGCAGTAAGCATAGAACTTGAAGTCATACCTTTTACTCTCTGAGCCAAATAAGCTGGCTTACCACCTTTATTATCAGGTTGATACCCCAATATATAGTCGCCGTTCATTTCATTTAACATATGCAGAATTGGAACATCTGGTTTCGCTCCTGAACTACTATCATGAGTAGATGAGTTAAATCTCTTAATAGAAGCACCATTTGACTTCTTAAAATAAGTATCTCCATCATACCACTCACTTGGAATTGTCTGACCAATAATGAATATCTGCATATTCTTAACCATAGCTCCGCCTGCACGGAACAACTCAGGAATCAATTCTACTAAGTTTTCATAACAGTCTGATAAAGCTGCAAAGTAAAGCCTGTGCAACTCAAAATTCTTTGCATCTTCGATAGCGTTATTCAGCTTATTTTGTGCAGATACAACTTGCTCAGGTTTTCCTCCAGACTTAGCATCTAATACTGCCTTCTTTTCCTGTATTCCAGATAAGATACCCCTCCACTGGTCTATTCCTTGCTCAGAAAAACAGTCTTGAAACCAACCCTGTGTTGTCGGCTTGGAAGTTAAAAAACCATTGCAGAAATTAGAGAACTCATCGAATACAAATATAGCACCATTTTTCAAAATCTCTGAGATTTTCTGGTATCTGGGGTCTTTTGTATTGACTGTCTTATCCATAAATACAACCAGAGAAAACATAAGCAACATCGCACGAAAATAAATATAATCGTTACGAACCTTTGACTCTGCAAACTGTGTCTCTACATACCTTGGTACTCTGAAATTTATTTTTGAAGTATCAAACTGCTGCTCCAAGTCTATAACAGCGTCATACTGACCACCATTAACAGCAAACATGTTATGAGCCATACTTTTCATGATTACAGCAGTATCTGGCTTTCTATCACAATAAAAAATCGGGATAGATGAAGCTATTGCTGTCGCAAAAATATTAAAGCACATAACTCCCTTACCAGAACGAGAACCTGCATATAAATTATGCAACTGACGCTTTGATAAATTTATCTTCTGCCCCTCTGCTGAACGACAAAGACTGCCATCTGCATATTTACCTAATAAGATATTATGCCAATCTACAGTTAAGCCCTGTTCCTGCAACGATGTTAAAGCTTTATAAGCGAATATAGGTCTTGCATAAACCTTATTTGCATTAAAAGTGTAACTGTAATCACAAAGAGATACCCCTGCTATCGAAGTTGGGCTCTCCGGCTCACAGTCTGAAAGTCTACTTGAGTCTTTGTATATTGCTTTCCCTAAATTTCTGCAAAAATAGGCGTTATCAGGCAGTTCTCCAGACGTTGAAATTTTAATTCTAAATGAAATAATATCTTTCTTTTTAACCCCTCGAATCACAGTCGTATCTGTATCCAAAGATGTCACAATCACAGCTGTTGTAACACACTTTGTTAGATATTGCAATTTATCTACTATCTTAGCCACAAAATTAGCACGCTCCGGACAATCCTCATCTACTAAAATAGTAAGCAAATCATACCTACTCCGCACGTCTTTAGATAAATTTGTAAAATCCTTCTTGCAAGCATACGCACAGAACTCAAAATATGTATCCTCCAAATTGGTTGCTATATATTTCAAGTACTCTGTTAAATTCTTGCTCTCTCCGTTTACACAAGCCTTATACGCATTTGCACTGGTTCTCGTCCAGCCAGAAAGACCCACAAATTCCAGTATCTTATGTGGAAAATAAATTGGTATATCCTTATTCTGAGAATACCATGCATAAATAACCTCAATACTGAACTGTCTATCAGAGTAACTAGACTCAGATGGAACAACTGCATTTAACAAAGGTCTCAAAGTAGGAATATAATACTTCAAAAGCGACTGAACAGGCTCAACTGACTTATAACGATAACTATTCGTTAATCCTGCAACAGGGTTCGTTTTATCAAATGTAACTACCCCTACATACTTATCAACACCAAATGCAGCACTCAACAAAGAGTTATACACACTCACACAGTTTCTAATTTCTGTCTCCATAATCTGAGTGCCAAATGTATTAACTATTGCTTCATTCAGTTCATCATCAATGTTTACACTTACCCCTGCAGAGAGCAGTCTACCTATTAGAATAATATCCTCTAAATAATACCCATCTGTGATGTACTTTTCTACACTGCAAGAACGCTCTGAAGCAACTAGACGCTCCAATGCTCCACCTTTAAAGTCACGCCCACTCTTATTGATTAGTTTGCAAAACATCTCAATGTTATTAAACGCTCCAGAATACCCGAACTCGTTTCCTACTTTAGCAAACTCGTTTAGATTAGATAACCCATAATAAGCATTGATACCAGATAGGGCAATGAACTGAAACACACAGAAATCCGGATTATTTACTGCTGCTCTAGCCATTGAAACTTCAGAGTCTAGACCACCTTCTGAAATGTTGGAGCTTTCATAATCGTCTTTATGACAAAGCTTATAAGCTTCAAAAGCAATTTCGTTTATATCATTCTCTAATGAGCGTATATTCATGTTCTTTGATACTCTTGTATAATTAGTGTATAACGTATCAAAAACTCCAGAATTATAATAAATATCCGTAAACTTTTTATCTATATCGAAAACCAAAGTAAGCACCTCCTACTATATTTATCTGCCCTTACATATTTTTAATAAAAGTTTTGTTGCTTCTATATCAGCATCACCACTTGTAACAACATAGAACACTGAACTTACAGCATTATACAATCTGCTGAAACTGCGCAACTTTTCTTTCATGCTCTGATATATAAGCAACTCTCGCTTATTATCATCTGCATATCGTAAAAATTTAAAGCTAACTGAAGCACTATCGTTAAAACTCATAGCATACCAAAGTAGAACCTCATTGATACCCTCTATTATGCTGGCTTCAACAGCTTCATCAAACTTTTTACAAGGTTTTTGAGTATAGCTACTGAAATGAACCAAATCAGCCTTCGGAATACAATCTGGAAGCACCAAACCTAACATATCAGTCTCCACTGCATTGATTGCATTTGCAAATGTAAAGAATTTCTTAAGCTCGGTCTTGTTGTAATCCTCCTCAGTTAGTACCACACTGATATCACGCTCATCTACGTTATCATCAACGCCCAAAACCCTTCTTGCTATATAACTCAACATCGCATCATTCGTGCTATGAAGTTCTACTATGTCCTTATCAGAATCTGTAGCGACGATGCAGCTAGGTACAGCAAATACGCCAGTCTTGATAAACTCCTTATCAGAATCAATAGATAATGATACCCTTGACTCGTTGCTTTCTGAAAGATAAGAACTTAAAATCTTGTATATTCTCTCTGTTGTACCCGACTTTGTATTTGCATCTAGCAATAAAAAAGTCAAGCTGTCGCACATAATTCTGAATGACTGCACAACAGGTAGCGGCTTAGCATTATTATAAACCATGCTCGATGTATCCACATTAAAAGCCTTTAGAAAATTCATACACTCATTCGTAACTACGAACTTATCTATACTAAGCTTCTTTGTATTGCCGCCTGTAAGCTTGTTCTGCATACAAATTGCAAAACAAACATCCTTTAACTTGCCTGATTCAATGATACCCTTGAATGCTTCTGAATATAATTTTAATGACCTATTGAACAAATCAGATACAGCATGTTCATCTGCATAGTTAATTTCAGCATTACTTTGCATCTCTATCACCTCTCATTATGCTCTGCCAATATTCAATACTTGTAAATCTATCATATTTATCTGAAACAACTAACTTCGAAATCTGCATGCACATATTGCCTACTGAATCTATAATACCAGCAGTTTCATATCGTAACTCCCTGTCATAACACGTCATACTAACTACCCCTGATTCATATTTACTCGATTTTGACGGACTTACAGCTAGCTTTCTCGGCTGCTCTGATAAGTATAAATATGTGGTTATACCATACATATCTGACATAGCTTTGAAGAAATCAATATAAAAACTAAATAACTTATCATATGCAACTACAATTAGACTTCTAAGTTCATCAAACTCAGCATTGATTTCCTTTGATGTAACCTCCTTCTTCGGTATCCCACTGTAAGATACCCTTGAACGCTGTAAAGCTTGCTTCTGCGTATTACTCGTAACAAGCCCTAAAGCATCATGCAATTGGTATGCTTGACAAGATATCAAGGTTTGTAAATTAGCTTCAAAAAATTTACTGAACTCAGTACCTAAATAAGACCTTGTTTCAGCCTGTAAACACATTACGAATAATTTCTGTGTTGCTGTTAAAATATCAATCAGCATATTAAAATGCTTAGATGCTTTAGTCTTAGCAGAGGATATCATATCGTTTTTAGTAGCATCTGCTCTATCCTTCTTCACCTTATCTTCATAAGTGTCACTCACCTGATGCAATCTCTTATACAAAGAACCACCCTCTGCATCAGCAGGATACGTAGCAGGACGTAAGAAGTACCCCTTATACCAATCGTCCTTGTGTATCGGTATTGCCTTTATTGCTGCATCTGAAACATCTCCTAAATGAAAATATGGGTCTGAATACATAGTCTTGCCAAAACTTTTCATCAAATCCACTGCGTTTCCGTTGTAATAGACAATACTGTGCAATCTCTTAAATCTATCACCAATGGTTTTAATTAGCTGACTCTCGCTTGCACCCATTTTCTCGGCTGCAATAATAGAACGTAAATCTGCTTCACCAGCATGTAATACGCCACCATTATAACCCTTAATGCAGTAAATTATCTCCTCTACATGAGAACAAACGTTATTGCCTGCACCTCCAAGCACTGAAACCATATTCTTATACTTTGGACTCTGTATGCACTCGTTATATAACTGCACATCAAAAATCTTTCTTATAACAGAGTTACTAGTATGCAGCTGAACAATAACCATATCCGGACTTAATATTAATCTCTTAATATTATTTGGTGTCCACATACTTGTTGAAACATAATGCACAGCTTTTTCTGCAACGCTGTAACAATATCTACCCTCTGGTATCTCTGACTTACTAGCTGTATTAGCCATACAACATAACCTCCTTAATTCGAAATACAACTAAATGAACTGAATAATTTACATTAATTATTGAAGTATGCCAATAAAAAAGACCTACATCAAACAGATGCAGGTCTTCGTTACTTTTAGATACCCCTAGACAGGAGTTTTATACTCACTGACGAATTGCCCCAAGCTCCTGTGTATCAGAACACAATTTCAACGCTCCGGTGCAAGATGTCACAACGTAAAGTTTAATATCTACAGCAGGCAGCTTCTTCAATGTTTCATCATCCATGCTCTTTGCTACTTCGATATAATTATCAGCATTCACACCTTCTGCGTATGTAGCAACCGTAGACTTGTCCAAAGCAGGAAGTGTCTCCGTATCATGAGCCTTGCTCACGTCAAAGTTGGAATCCATGTCCTTCAACTGAACCTCGTAATTGCACGGATAACGATTTCCCTTGCTATCTACCACATACCACTTCGAGAGCTTCAACTCTTCTACAGCAGATGATAAATTTGCAGCCTTCAAGTTTAAAACAAGCATATTTGCATTTGTTTCACTATCTGAAATACCACCATAGACGTATGTGTTTCCACACATTGCCTTAAAGTCTACGTTAGAAGCACCATCACTAGAGTTATCAGATGATACGTCCGCCTGCTTGATATTTTCAATAGCGTCTAAAGCACCTACGAAACTCTGCACCAGATTGTAATTTGCCTTGGAAACCTCGTTTGAAGATGCCTCCTCCTCAGACATATTTACATACTTTGCGATATAGCTCTTAATCGTGAAAATATTCTGCTTCGTGATTCCACCACCCAAATCAGCGTTTGTTTTATTGACTAAGTCTACAAAGCTGTTTAAAACGTTATTTGTAATGGAATCTAAGGACACGTCAAGCTGCTCACTATTATCTGCCTCACGAATCTTAAAGTAATAAAGCAGATAATTCTTGACAAATTCTAAATCGTAGTCATCACCAATAGAACTCAGCTGTACACTAGTCTCCTTCGGAACTTCTACCTTTACGTCTGAAGATACCCCTAAGTCTTGTTTACAGCCATATGCAGTGATAATATAGTCAATATTGTCTGCTGTATAACTTGCACCTAAGTTGACCTCCATAACTGAATCTCCAGTGGAAGATGTATATGAGTTCGTCTTACCAATCACGTTGATGTCCATTGCTTCAACATCATCAGAAGAAAATTCGTTATACTTCGCCCATTTATTTGAGATTGCAGATAAGAAGTTATCCTTCTCGTTGTTAATCTGTTCTTCCTCAGCATCAGTAATCATATCGTTATCTTTCAGAGTAATTTTATAAAGCTCATACTCGTTAGAAGCGTCTGAGATGATACCCCCGATTGCACTTACAAGCTGCTTCGCAGAATCTCCGGACAAGCTCAAACGACATTTTGTATCTTCGTTTGTGATGCCCGTATCACCCATGCTTGCATTTAATGCTGAAGAAATAATCTTCTCGATTACCTGCAGACGCTTATAATAATTTCTAATGCCGCTAGCACCAGAATTTAACTCTTCGCCAAGCTCTGCATAAGGTGTCGGGAATCTGAGCTCGTCCTCACCAAGCTCTACATAAACTGTATTATCCGGAATACTGTTTGCAAGGTTTACAAGGTTTACATCTTCCGCACCAAGCAACCAATCTCTCAGAGTTTTAATATCAATATAGCACTTATCATCCATAAATACCATGTTACAGAAATCAGCACTTGTATATTCTGTAGAAATACGAATATTAACCGCACTCTTTAACGGCTCTACACTTTCTGTTCTGCCATTAATAACAATCTCGAAGTTCGGATAATCCCAGTCGATGACTTTACTTCCGTCTGCAGTACCCCACTCGGAGTTGATTCTGTCACCGTAAAGCTTACCAGTCTGGCTTCTGTTATCGTCTTGACTGCTTTCTTCACTGTCCTCGCCTACATAATCTTCATCTGAAGATGTAATATCCTGCAAATTGCCGTCGGAATCTTCGTTATCCTCATCGGAAGTATTGACATTGTTCATGTAATCTTCCAAGTTTGAACTCTTATTCGAATCAGAATGCTCTTCTGACCGGACATTGATGATGTAACGGAAGTTTCCTGTCTCCTGTGCCATAAACGTATCTAGGTTTTCATAAATATTTGCCTTGGGCTTCAAGCAAACAACTACGATTGCAATAATTAAGATTACTGCAAGTACCCCTCCGCCAATCACAGCAAATTTTAACCACTTGGGCTTCTGTTTCTTCTCAGTCTCTACTTTCAAAACTCATACGCTCCTTTAGTCTTAGTGTAGGATTTCTCCAATATCAAACTACCAGTAATATTTATAAAAAGTTGCATAGAATCAATGCTTTTATGCGATAAAATTCATACAAGATAAATGTTAGTTTTTTACGAAAAGTATTGGTTTTTGAAAACGAATATCGAAAAATCTAGCTATCTAGCATAAATTGTGCATACATATCGCATAGAAAATCATAGTGTCAAAGCAACTTTTTTCTTGCCACAATCATTTTTCATCACCACCATAAAACACACTCGGCTTCCATAGTTATTTTAAGCTTAACAGTAATTTTTAATCAAAACTGAAAACTAAAATAATTTCGTTAAGACAACTCAATCAGGGAAAAATTAAACTTGAAAATTTCTAAATATCATGCTAAATGTCAAAATGCATTCTTCATGAAATTGATTAAATTAGTCACAAGCACAAATATTTTTCCGCTGATGAGCAAAACCCCGATTAGTACCCCTGATATCGTCACTCCTATTATGTCCTTTAAAGTAACTAGCCTCGTCTTCGGGTTTTCTGGCGTGAATGTACTGCTATCAGAGTCTGGTGCTTTCTGTAACTTGCCAAAGGTCAAAACAGATAACGCATCGAAATCTAAGAAGTTATTGATAGAATCGAAAACATAGGCTAAAAATAAAAGTATCGAGTACAAAGTAATGAGGATACCCACAAAAAGTATACTGCCTCTAATATATTTTCCAACCTTCTCATAAGAAGTGTTCTCTATGTTCTCTTTCCATTCATTTATCGAAGTAATATCTCCTATGGAACAGTCCTCTCTGGATAATAAAGCAATGGCATCTTCCGATAATTTTGAATTTTCAACGATATCGTACTCGTCCATCCACTTTGTTAATCCGATGTAATTGAAATCAGCTCCGCTCTCCTCGGACGTACCTTCCGAAGTACCCGTATCCTGACCTATCTTACTGCCATCTCCTACACGTTTAAACGGCTTGCTACACCAATATACGTTATAGGCTGTCGACTTGTTCCATCTATCTACACCTGTAGATGTACCGTCTTCCTTGATATTTACCATATCATAAGGTAAATCTGTATCTAGACTACCTTTATAACCAACATCAGCTACAATAACACTGGTATCGTCCCAGTCTACAGCAGCTACATAGTGCCCTCCGCTCGTATTAACATCCGGAGAAACATATAACCCTGCCTGCATTGCCCCCTTCATGCTATCTAGGTAGTCTTTGTAAGACATCTTATCAGATGAAACTCTGCCTATATACTGAAAGTCACCATTGTAATTTTTAATGTAGTCTACGTTCAATACTTGTTCAACGTCATAAGCACTAGCTCCATACTCTTTCATTCGCTGAAAGAATACCAACGGTGAAAATCCTTCACCTCCAGTACCCGATAACGCTATTAGCACCGAAACTGACATAGCCTTGCATCCAGCATTCCAAACTGTATTATCCGTACCGTCAACTTGATGGTAAGTATTGCCCCATCGTTCATCACATTGCTTCCAAGATAACGGATTCTCACTACCTATTTCCTTATCTACATCTCCAAAACCAGCAGCTTTCAAATCTGTCTTTGCCTTTGTAGTCTTCTTCTTTAACTCATCGGCAGATAACGCTGAATTTTTATCTATATTATCCAGACTAATCGAAGAATGCTTGCTGTATTTCTTATCCGCTGCTGAAACAACAGGATAGGCTGTATTTAGCAATATCATTGAACAAACTGCGATAGAAGAAATTATCTTAATTGCCTGCCTACAGATACCCCTCATCTGAAGAACCCACCTTTCATGAATATCTTCTTGACAAATTCTAATATCGCTGTTCCAATAATAAATATCTTACCACTAATCATTAGAACTCCAAGAGCTACGCCAGTTACGCATACGATACAAATATCTCTAAATGTCAAAAACTTCGTTCCTGATGTGTCCTTATCCATGTATGTGCTTCGCTCACCGTCCGGTGATACCCCAAGACGATGAAATGTCAGGATACCCAAAGCATCAAATTCTATGAAATTGTTTATCTTATCGAACTGATATGCTATGAATAATAAAATAGAATATAATGTCACCAGAATACCCAAGAACATGATTGAAACTTTGATATATCTGTGGGCTTTTTCCTCATGTGAATTATTGATTGAGTCAGACCAGTTACGAACCTCAGCAGCATCATCATACCCCTCATTGCCTAAAAATTCAGACCAAGTTGGTAAAGTCAATGCAGCTTCTTCCAAAGCTGATTCATCTATGAAATAACTCTCAGCCATAAAATCAACTATGCCAGCATAATTAAAATTAGCAGACTGCTCTTTCTCATCTTTACTATCAGTATTCGTTGCATTTACTTTTCCTGAAAACTTTGTAGCACTAGTAAATACACGTAAGGATATAATATTAGCTGCTTTATATGGGATATTAGCCTGCTGCTTTGTATGTGTGTAAGCTATTTTTAGCTTCTCATTTTCACCTTGCTTAGACTCTCTGTTTCCAACCTCCTTGTCATCCATGCAAAAGATAGCTCCACATTCATCATCCTCTTCTGTTGCAGGGTCTGCAATTACAAGAGAACCATCCGGACAGCTACCACCGTCTGTTGTTCCAACTACAGGAATAAAATGCTCCTGACTGCTGCCTCCATATTTATAGTCCAACTCCAAAATCACATATGCACCCTTTTTCGCAAGTTGTACCCCTATTTTATATAGCTCCTCACGTGAATTAGCTAATGTCTTCTCGCCAGAAACACTAGCACCTAGCCCTTGAACCATCTCATCACTAACAGCCAAAGATTTAAAAATATTCGGGTACTTTGGAATATTTGCAATCGCACTAGGAACAAGACCGTTTCCAGACCATAAACCGTTCTCATGTCCCCATGTAAATAAACTCAATGGGCACATTTTACCAAAATCGCCACTCATGCCCATCTCTATTGCAACAGAAGTAGCAAAACAACCAGAATACCCAATTGTTTCTGTTCCCATCACAAAATTAGACCAATTTGCATTATGTGGGTCACCCTTTGCACTCTGATTCCACTGTATAGGACTCAAATCGCATGCACCGCAAACACAATTAGACTCGTTAATGTTGCAAGTAGCTGCTGATACCTCTATCGGCATTGTATTCATAGCTATAGTAAAACAGCTTATCAAAGCACCTATCTTTACTGCCAATTTATTAAAATTACAATGTTTCAAAGAAAAACCTCCTAACTGAATAACATCGTAAAACACTTAGCAAAAGATTATATAAATCAAATAAAATAAGCCATGCACCGAAGTACATGACTTATCGTTTAGAACATATTATAAGGTTGAAGTATATCTTTCAGTTTCTCTCCATGTCTCAGCCTAGATTTTAGCGACTCCAAATCGAGATGATAGAAATTGCAAAGCTCACTCATGCTTGTAAACACATGTCCACAGCCATCATCCACATGTCTTCGCTGACAATTTGCAACTCTATATTTCGCTAAGCATTTCTCGATAGGCAAACCTCATCTTACTCGATTATAATATACACTCACCGGAATACCGTAATGTTCACACATTTCCTTTACCGTTCCGTATACTCTCCCGAAATGGTCTGTGCGTAATTTCAATCTGTATGATGCAATACAAGGCGTTGTCAACGTTTCTTCCAATGTTTTTCCTGACTTCATTCGATTGGAGTAAACTGCATAACTAATGCCATATACTGAACACATCTCTGAGATTGAACGATACTTGTTACCAAGATGGTCTTTACAACTCTTCATCCTTTACGCTCCTTTCTGTTTATCTTCTTCGTCAATGCCTCTTCTACAGATAAACCATGCTTAACTCGATACTTGTATGTTCCTAAATTAACGTCCCAATGCTTGCACATCGCATTTACTGATGTGAACTTGTTTCCAACATGGTCAGATACCCTGCTGTGACGTTTTACAGGATTACTTGTATCTGCCGGAATTGACAAAGCTTCTTCAAATGACCATCCACGCTCGATACGTCCTACAAAACACTTGACTGAGATACCCCATGCTTGACACATTGCAGTCAAGGTCTTATACTCAACTCCGTTAATATCCACAAGTCCGTTGTATAAAGCTGCATCTTTATCCCTAGGTGTAAGCTTCTCCAACGCTTTTTGTACTGAAAAGCCATTACGCAATCTCGCTAGATATAAGTCATAGTCGATATTCCAAGCTTCGCACATCGCCCTTGTTGTAGGGTACTCGTTACCAAGATGGTCTTTACATGGAACTGTAAATTTTGTTCTTAACCCCTTTCTGGAAACATTACTAAATATTTCTCTAGGACTAAGACCAGCTCTTGTTTTCAATCTATATGTTGTAGTTGAAACTTGATGAAATTTACACATATCTCCAATGTTTTTGAACGTATTTCCTAAACCATCATCGTACTTCAACTTCTCTTTCATACTCACTTTTCATTTTCACCGCCTAATAATATAAAAATCAACGTTCTAATAACGTCTTTAATGCTTCTTCTGCACTGATACCACCTTGCATCAGGCTTCTTAGCTCTGCAATAGATATACTGTTAGCCTTGCAAAGTTCAATGCAGGAATCATATCTAATTCCGTTTAAATCGACAACCGGAAGTGCAATATGCCTAGAAAGTTTTACAAGCTCAAGTGTGTCCTTTAAGGAATACCCACGCTTCAGCCTTTCTCGATACATGATAGAAGTGATACCCCACGCTCTGCAAAGGTCATTAATAGAATCATACTTATTCCCAAGATGGTCTTCGCACTTTTTAGCCTGTTCTATCGTAGCTTTCAGACAATCTTCCAATGACCGCCCTTTCTTTTTCCTGTTTACGAATGTGCTATATTTCACATTATGATACTTGCACATATCGACAAGTGTCTCGAACTCATTTCCTTCCGGATCTCTGACAGTAGCTTTGTGCCTTACTTCCTTCTTTGACTGGCTTGTGCTGATTTCTACCTCTCGTGTTAATGCATCCTTGATAGACCAGCCATTCTGAAGTCTGCCCATGAACAAGCCATATCTGATACCCCAATGTTCACACATCTTTACATAGGACGGATACTCGTTCCCAAGATGGTCTTTGCATTTCTTTGAACCACCTTTCGCATTAACACCAGTTAAGCAACCCTGCAAGTCCCAACCATCATTCAGTCTGTCCTTGAATGTAGCTACTGAAATATTATATGCTTCACACATGTCCTTCAGCGAATCATACCATTTTCCAAGATGGTCTTGACATCTGCCGTTCCACTCTCTTTGTCTATCCTTACCTAACAGGCAATCTCGAACACTCCAACCAGCTCTCTTGCGATTATTAAATATCTTAGGAGCTACCCCGTAGGCTGCACACATGTCCTTATAAGAACTGTACGCATTCCCAAGATGGTCTGTGCATCGAACACGTAATGTGCCTACCTGATATAAAAATCTGCTTGAAGCTAGACATGTCTTGATGTCAACGCCATTGTTATAGTTCTCTATAAACAAATTACAGTTCACATCATGGAACTCACACATTTCATCCACGTTCTTGAACTTATTACCCATGAAATCTACGAACGGAGCATTTGTCACGCTGTTATAACACAAGGCTTCCATGACGGAATACCCCTTCTTGATTCTGAATTTATACAACTCTTCCGTGATACCCCAATGCTTGCACATTTCTGACTCGTCATTAAATACATTTCCCATATGGTCTTTACAACTCATATTAAAATCACACCTTCTAGCCTTTTTTACTTATCCCTGAACCACTGCGAAAATAAACCCCGATTTATAAACAATATATCATAAACCGAATTTCAGTTTTGATATAGCTTCCTCCGCAGTAACGCCAGATAACATTAAAGTTCGTAGTCTCTCGATGTCGATATCTAAACTCTTACAGAGCTCGATGCAACTAGAAAAATCTTTTCCTGCTAAATCTCTTGTAGGCATTCTGACCTTTCTGGAAATGCTTACAAACTCCAACGCATCTTTCATAGATAAGCCTTTCTTGACTCTGTAGTTTAAAGTTTCCGGATTGATACCCCACGCCCGACACAACTCAGCCTTCGAAACAAACTTATTTCCAAGATGGTCTTCCATTGCACAACAGCATTTATTAGCTCTAGTACCCAGTAAGCACTCTTCAAGCGTCTGACCAAGATTTTTCCTATATAGAAATGTCATATACGTGATATTATAAGCTTTACACATATCCTGATATGACTTGAACTTATTTCCTTTAAAATCATAACACTCAACGCAATTTCCCTGTGTCACGTTTCTTGGATTTGTCAGTGCCTCCTCTAAAGTCCAGCCGTTCCTAAGTCTGACTCGAAATGTAGCGTACTTTATCCCATAAGCTGCACACATCTCACGCATGTTTCTATATCTGATACCCCTATGGTCGACTGGCATTGTTTTACTCATAGGAGTTTCAAGCGTTTCTTTTAGTGTCTTCCCACTAAGACATCTTTTCTTATACGTATTTACTGAGATACCCCAATGAGTACACATAGCTTCCAGTGTTTCATACTTGTCACCATTATGGTCTGTGTAGCACACATCAGTGAAGTCTTCCTTTGTTCTCAAAGAATATTTATCAGCAGTTAGACAATCTTTCAAAGAAAAGCCCTTCTCTTTTCTTCTGTAAAATACGTCCGGATCTATTTTATAGTATCGGCACATTGCAGCTACAGAAACAAACTCTTTTCCATTGAAATCTACACATGCTCTCCCGTTACAGTTGACCTTTCTCGTAACAAGATTTCCATTATCAATAACAGTAAGACCATCTAGCTTTCGTGATTTCATAATCTTACGGTCTTTGTATCGTATTTCATTACATCTCTTTTCAATATAACGAACAGACATACAAGACTTTAATCCGTCACTACTTTTCTTTGCAAGTCTGCATCTATCTCTATAGTCTTCAGCTTCTTCCTCTGTAAAAGGAACATATTCTGTTCTCGGTGTCTTTCCTCCTGTCTTTGATAACGCAGCCCCTACGCACCAGCCCATAGCTATACGTTTCAAATACTCGTATTTATCAACTTCATAGATAGAACACATGGTATCAAGGTCTTTAAAGTAACTTCCAAAAGCATCTCTGTATAGTCTGTATGTGTAGAACTCTGACGGCTTGGATAAAATATCTGATAAAGATACCCCTTCATCGCTTTTCACTAAATAATCTACCGGAGTTACTTTATAATACTCCAGCATTGTGCCAAGATTTATGAAAGATAACCCGTTATTGTCTACAACTGAATACTTTGAATTCATTGTCTTACCTCCATATTCATTCCTTACCTGTCAATAATATTAACGCTTGCCCTCTTGAATAACCATCTACAAGCAGTTTTCTAAGCTTAGAAATATCTACCCTGTTTTCTTTGCACAAATCGATGCAACTCTCATACTTCCTATTCTCTAAATCAACCAAAGGTAATTTGAATCTTCCGAAAACAACCTCTAGTGTTTCTTTCATAGTATCACCACGATTTAGTCTGTTTAAGAATACATCCTCTGGGATACCCCATGCTTCGCAAAGCTCCTTTCTTGATTTGTATACATTACCAAGATGGTCTCTTGTTTCACAACGCTTCTTTCCAGCGTCTCTTGATGGTGTTGTCAATGCCGTCTTTAAATCACATCCGTGCATAAGTCTACCACAAACTAAAGTGGTATTCATATTATAAGCTTCGCACATATGAGCAAAAGACTGAAACTTATTGCCGTTAAAATCATACCAAACTTTCTTGTGAGCAGTTCTGCTGCCTCGATATGCCGGAACTGTCAACGCTTTTTCCAAAGACCAACCTTTTCTCATTCTAGCATCAAAGGTAGAACGGTCATATGTCACAGGTGTTGTAAGAATCTCTTTTAAAGATACCCCTGAATCAAATCTTTTATTATACTCACCAATCGAGATACCCCACGCTATGCACATGTCTTTTAAACTAGCATACTCTCTGCCTGTATGGTCTTGAACTGTTGTGGTGTAAACTTGACATTTCAATAGGCACATCTCCTGTGAAAAACCAGCTTGTCTTCTCTCTTTGTAAGTATCCACGCTTACATTGTAGAATCTGCACATATCTACAAGACTCGTAAACACACGTCCGTATTTGTCACGTATTACAGATGTCTTCTGTTTAACTCCTCGTCTGGCTTTCGTTAAAGCATCTTTCTGTAACCAACCACGACTTAGCCTTTTAAGATATAAATCTGGACTGATACTCCAATATTTGCACATGCCACTTAATGAACTAAAGTAGTTTCCCATGTGGTCATATACCTCTTTTGCCGAACTCATGCTATGCCTCCTTGCTTTTAGACTTATCTTTATCCTCGTCTTTGCTCTTATCAAGTAGTTCTGATAACTTTCTTGTAATATCTCTGGAACTTTTATACTGGCTAACGCAGCCTATCGAACTTAGCGTAACTCTCTGTGGATGATACCCCTTTGGGTGAGAAGTCTTGATACTTTGTATACATCTCTTATTTCTGATTTCGCCCTTTGACTCTAAGGTTAAATAGCCCAGTAAATCTCCACATACAAGACAAGTTAATCGCCTTAAATCACAAGATTTATTTTCCGAACCTAGGGATTTATACCAGTCTTCATTGCTGCTTTTAGAAATATCCTGCTTAAAATCATCTAGCTCTTGCACATTTATAGTACCTCCAATAAAAACATAAAGCTAATTTATACGCAAGATATCCTATTAAATATCAATTCTCGTCTGTTCTTGCAATAAATTTACCGTCATATTGCAAATTTCTAAGATGATATTATATAAAAATAGAGGGTCACAAGATATACTTGCAACCCTCTCAGTCATATTCAAACAATCTTAGTAAAGATACCACTCAATATTGGTTCTCAAAACTTATCACGAAATAAATCATCTATACTGTAAGTATCGTCGTCTCCATATTCTCCACGAGCCATCTCCTCGGTTATACATGGCTCAATCATGTTTCTTCGTCTTGATGGCTTCTTTGGCTTGAAAATATCATCCTCTCTGAAATCAGTATAACTACTGAAATCATCGCACTTATCTCTACCTAAGCCACTAAATATAGTCGGCTTGGACTGATACCCCAATGTTTGACTATCAAAAACTTGGCTATCTTGGTCTGTATTCACTGAAAACTCCGGCTGCTCCGGCTTCCTTGACTGTTCCACCTTCTCGCCATTTCCTTGTGCCCTCTGTGCCTCAGTAGACATATCTGCAATCAAATCTTTCAAGCTTTTCTGCCCATTCTTGCTTTTCTTGCTAAACTTGCATATGACAAATACAATTAGCAACAGCACAAATATAAACTCAGCCATAAACATCAACTCCTTAGTTGAATAACCAGTCGTACAGAGGATGATTCTTGAGGTCGTCAAGTGAAAAGTCATCTGGCAATTCTCCATTGGCTTTCTCTGCACTCTTATCATCTAAATCTTTCTTTCTTTGACCTAAATATCTGCAATCGTCCTTTGTCAATGCGTCCTTCAATGAGTACCCCTGACTCAGACGGTATGAAACAGTTCCAACTCGCTTGCCATAATGTCTACACATATCAGCAAAACTTCGGAACTTTACACCTTTGTAATCAACTGTAATAATGTTATTGTTGTAATTTGTATCCTCTAATAATGCATCTCGCAAAGACATACCACGCTTCAATCTCTTTTTTAGTGATTGAGAAGATATATTATAATAATCACAAATATCATCTATAGAACTAAAATCCTTTACAGCTAAAAGAGCTTCCCCTTCGTCATCCATATTCAAATCATTTGTCAATGCATACTCTAAGTCATGCCCTGCATACAAGCGAAGCTGAACTAGCCAAACTGGAACTTCGTATGATTTACACATATTCTCAAAGTTAGAATAGACAGTACCCAGATGGTCTTCACATCTGCCGTGATGATACTGATGTGCCATTGGCTCTGTCAAAGCTCTCCTCAAATCCCAACCATTTCTACGGCGATATCTAAATGTTGCCATCTTAATACCATATGCTTCACACAACTCGTCCATAGAGCCATATACATTGCCCAAATGGTCATAGTATAATGCTTCTCTGTCATACTGACGTGCTGCATGACTTTCTCCTGTGCTTTTTGCATTCCTATCATTACTCATTTTATTTCTCCCTCTGCCTTTCTTAAATCACAAACTTAAAATACACTCACATACCTGATACAAAGTCATTCTTCGATAAATAAATTCTCGAAAGAACATTGAATAATGTCTTTGCATCATTCAAACCAGAATGAACTGGTCTCACGATTTCTACTCCGAAAAAGTTGGCTATTGTTGAAAGCTTCTTATTGTCTAGCTCTATTTTATTTTCAACTAGAAAATCAAACACATATCCCTGACAGTCAACAAACTGGAAAGACTTTTCTATCTTTCTTCTAAGCTGACGTGAAGAACTCTCCTGTAATTCTCTCTCAATCATTCCGGCATCTGAACCACCGTAAGTGAGTATTGGGATACCCCTTGACGGTAAATAACGTCCTGTTTTCTCTGTATAGGCTGTTATAATATTCTGAACGCCTTCTATGAAGTCTCGATTCTTAAAAGAGAATGTCTCCAACTTAACAAGCATATGCTGAGCGTAGGCGAAGATGATACCCCCTACTTCGGAACAACCACCATATGGATTGCCCTCACAGTCCATAATGATTCCAAAACGAAACCCTTTCTTAAGGTCTATATCCACAGGAATATCACTAGAAAAGTCTTTACAGAACATTTTATCTGATATTAGCCTACTTCCTGATACTTGGAAATTCATCTGCGGATATAGATTTACTAATATTCGAGCTAAATCATAAGCTGATAAAGAATAGTCCATCTTTGTAATACTTGAAAATATTCTCATAAACATGTTCTGAGAATCTCCTATCAGTTCTCTGAGTTTTGGCTTAATCAACTGACTTAAAGACTCCCAAATCAATATTGGCTTTATAAAACTTGCGTCCTTATTATAAAGACCATGCCTTCTAGACCAATTCTCAAACTGTTTTCGCATCATCTCTGAGTAAAAGAGTACCCTTACTGAATCAAGCGATAGACCTGAGTCGGCTAAAGCCAACTTTAGCTCTGTAAAATAAATATTCAATGGAATATAATTATCTTCGCTCAAATCGAAATATGAACTCTTTCTTCCTAGGATATTCACCTTTAAATTTACGTTTATTGTCATCCAACAGCTTGTCAAGATATAACAACCGTATCTCTTAGCTAAATGTATGATTAAAAACGTGCCGTTTCCACAATCTCTAACTACATAATAAGTTACTACACGGTCAATCATGTCAATCTTATTTCGAGATTCCGGAACTCCGAAATTCATTGTGTAAATATCAAATAAGGATACCCCTGAAAAGCCCATTACCTGACCTAGTTCTCTTGCAACTAAAGGCGTACCCGTGTTAACATACAGATACGCCTCTACTCGCTTTAGTATTTTATTCACTAGGTGCTCGTATCCAATATCAGTAAGAATATCAATATTGGATGCCTCGCTGCCCAGTGAGTTTATAAGTTCTGCAAGCTTATTCAGCATATCATTCATAGAAATATTAGACTCTTCTCCATACTCTTTCTCTCGCTCAGTAGAACCTATATAATTTCCACTAAAATCAAGCATATAATATAGAAAAGAATACTTGTTAGAGCCTAATTCACTTATTTCAAGATATAAAATGCTGAACATAACTCGTCCTCTTTTCTTTTATTTGTAAAATGCAAAAATTGCTTTGTCATATCTTATTGTTTATCATGCCTATCGTCCTTTTTATGCAATCTGTGCTGAGATACCCTTTGCACCAAAAATAAAGCTATGTAAGCCAACCCTGTGAGCATTACAAACGCTGAAGCATAACTATCAACCCTTGTTTCAGCTACCAACGCCAGAATCAAACCACCTAACAAGAATAAAAAACCTCCGGCTAACCAATGTGGTGCTTTCCTGCGAAAATCAGCACATTTTCTGCCCATGCTTAGTGCATAAATACCAAAAATAAAAACAGACTGCAACACAGCAAGTAAAATCAAAAGATACCCGATAAAAGCAACTCCGTGCATTTTACACCTCCGACTTACCAGCCGCCATATTCATCCAGAACCATAACCTTGTAAATACTTCCCCATAGACCGTCAACCCAGTTAACTGTGCCACTTCGGTCATACTTTGTATAATATACCGTATCATCAATAATAAACTCAGCAACATCTCCGTTTACATTGCCAAATTGATGCGTTTCCTCGTTGGTATCTACATCTGCTTTTGCATCACCGAGAATGCAATGTACAATAGAGCCATCTTCAAGCTGTAAATCAATCTTCTGACCAATTGTTGTGGTGTAGAATGAACCCATAGCAATACAATATCTGGGGTCAGTTCCGTCACCACTATCGTCATACATTCTCAAGCCTGTTTCAGGGTCTGTATAGGCAAATTGGCTATTTAACAGCCAATACTGATAGCTTCTCGGATTCGTAACTGCCTGATACCCCATGTAAGTCTTAATCCAGCTACGGCAATTTGGGTCTTCATTCGGTACGTTCTCGCCTGTTTCCTCTGCACGTCTTAAAGCTTCTTCTAACTTCTTCTTTCGTGCCTCTTCCTCCTGACGTTTACGTTCCTCTTCCTCACGCTTTTTACGTTCTTCTTCCTCTTTGCGTTTTTTCTCCTCAGCAGCCTTCTTTGCAGCTACTGTTTTCTCGACAACTACATTGTTGTAATCTGTTAGCGTGGATGAGAATGTATTAGCATTCAGATTCACTTCTAAAGAAGCATCCTTGTCAGATACCCCTTTGGCAACTGAATCTCCAGATAGTTTAAACTGCTCCAATGAGTCAGCTTTCACAGTATTATCCGAAGATACAATCAAAGCCTTTAACAAATCGTCCTCCACATTTGCTGCACTCGCCATTACGCCAGAATAACTTGCAATCGCTGCAAGAGCTGATACGAATGCGACAGTCTTAAAAACAGATTTCTTCTTAATACTCAAAATATGCACCTCTTTTAATTATTTATATAATCTATCATGTATATCGAGCAATAGATTATATAGAAAACCTACTTAAGTTACTTATCCACAAATTTATTGAATCCCGAAAAGGCTGTACGGACAAGCTTAGACAGCAGGAGGTAACATCAAAATACAGCCTTTTTCAGAATTCTTAAAATTTAGAGCTATCTCGCCTTTTCCAAATCAACCTAATCTAAAAACGCCAAAAATAAAAGACGGCTCGAAAGCCGTCCTTATATAAGCTATTCAGAAACAGTAAAATCACACAAAGATTGCTTAGATTACTTTGCCTTGCTGTCAGAAACTGCAACGTCTTTCTTGGACTTGTCCTTGCAGGTCAAATCCACGAAGCTGTCCAATGCCTTCGGCATGAAGCAATCCAGAACAAAACTAAAACCAATACAGAAAGCTAACACCCACGCAGCCTGATGCCCATTGGGAATCGAATAAATCAAAACACCGTTTACAATAGCACTCAGTGTATGCCTGATTGCTTCGGAAACTTTTGTCGTCTCATGCTTTGCATAATACAACTTATACGTAGAAATCATAGCTGTATTAAATGAGATAACACAGAACCAGAATAAAGCCCAACTCATGCTAATACCTCCAATAAATTTATAGATATTCTTCTGAATACTCGTCTAACTGTTTCTGAAAGTCTGCTTCAAAAGTTTTTGTAATACCCACGATACCCTGTTTCTGTATCAGCGGAATAAATAAACTAGACACGTCCTCTAATTTCCTGTTCTCGTCCTCTGTAATAGTGCACTCGAACGTTTTATCCTCCATGTCCAGCTTAAAACACTTATTAAAGCTATCTACGAAAAATTTCTCAAATTCTCCTTGATAATTATCATCCGTATATTCACCAGATATATACTTCTCGCTAATATCTTTGAACTCAGACTTATCCAAGTCGAACTTGTCCATTTTCTTATACGGCTTATAAGTTATTTTTAAGCTGTAAGTACCCAACTCTTTATTGTAGTTTTCCAGCTCTATCTTGTTAATGCTATCTGCTGAACGAGTAAGAATAATATCATATAATTCACTGCTCATCTCACTGGTATAAGCATTGTCTGATATGTAATAGGAACTCAAATTGACTGCATCACTTGTAACTACGTCACAAGCATTGAAATCATGGTGAAGATACCCCTCACACCAAGCGTAAGCTGGTGAAGTCTTGTCCATCTTGACCACTTCAGCAGTCTCAGGTTCTGAATCTGCCTTATTTACAAGAAAAAGAACAACTGATATAAAACAGAGAACAAGTAAACAAGCAATCAAGATTATCTTCGAGTTTGTAGATAAACCTCGTTTTACCTCAAGTTCATCTGAATAATCCTTAAATAAATCTTTCTCGGAAATAGACTCATCTATTACCTCATCGCCCCACAAATCGTCTAGTGAATCATCTATCGACTCAGCTTCTTCGGAAACCACCTCTAACTCAGCATCTTTCATGCTCTCATCAGCCATTTATTTATCACCTTCTATGCTATTTACACATCAAACATAAACTAGACTCTTTGCATCGAATAACTCGACCTCTTGCATATTCGTATGCACAGGAGTTTCCAAAATGTCCTTCAAAGACCAACCAAGTCGCCGTCTTGTATTAAAGTTATTGTAATTTATACCCCAATGGTCACACATAGCTCGAATTGAACCAAATCGATTTCCAACGTGGTCTACACATGCTGTCATCTTTATACGATGTACAGGTTCTGTAAGGCTTCTCTCAATGCTCCAACCCTTATTGACTCGCTGGCTGAATAACGCCTGAGAAATTCCCCAAAAATCACACATGGCTTTCCGTGTTTCAAATACATTTCCCTGATGGTCTATAGACACAATTGCATGAGCTGCACCTCTCGGACTCATATTAACCTCCAATCTAGCATCTTTTCATCTTACCCAAATATAATTACTCGCTCACCTTTACACAGGAATCTACCCCGTAAAGAACAGCAAGAGAACTGCCGTTATCCCACTTTACATGAATCGAACCAGTAGCGTCTATATGTTGCACTCTACCAAGCGTTCCGACAGATGGAGCATAAGCGTCATCCATCTGTACTAATTTAACACGAGTACCCTTTGGATACTCCTTTCTCAGCCTTTCCAAAACATCTACATTCATGGTAAAACCCTCCTAAGTTAACAGGTAAAAAAAATAAATCAGACAGCAAAACCTATTTCTGCAAGCTCCCTTCGAGTCTCTTTATCCTTGACCTTAGCTAAAGCCTTTGACTTCGCCGTAGTGGTGGCTCTGCTTGTACGCTGTTTCTTAGTCTTTGAAGAACTCTTTGTGGTCTCCTCTGCTTTCTGCTTCTGCTTAGTACCAATTTTGTCCTTATCACTTGACTCATAATACTCTCGCATCAAGTCCAACTGCTTTATACTATTCTCAGAAATCCGTTCAGAGAACAACATACTCTGACAGATACCCAAATCTCTATATCTAGCAGTTAGAGCTTTTGCAGCCTTTTCGCTCTCCTTCGCAGAAAAATACTCCTCTTTTGTAATCTCATAATACCGCTTATAGTCTACAGACCAAGCTACAGTAACTGCAATAACATATTTCCGAAAAACAGTGCTGTAGCCAACTGAACTATTAGACTTGCGACATACAAACATTTCCTTCAATACCATAGAAACACCTCGAAAAATAAGATTCACTTTATACCGTTCATATTCAGATTTGAATCACTTCTGTTGTTCATCTCTAGCAGCAAACTAGGCTTTGTTGAACCTATTCTAAGGATATTGCTCTTGCTTTGACTAACTGAAGTTACAGAAATAACAGTTAAAATCAAAGCGGAAAATATTAAACTTGCTGTCTTTCTTCTACTTCGATTGTTTTTCAATTCATCACCTACTTTTCGTTTTGTAACTTACATATATTAGGGCAATATCGAAAATTTTGGAACTGTATTTACATTGGATTAGCCAACTAAGAATCTAACAAGATGTTCTCCACTCTTATAATTTGCACCTGACTCATCTAAACGCTGCTTTACTTCCTTTGACATTCTTACGATACCCTCTGACGAAGCGAAAGCCAACTCATTCACAAATTCAATAGAATCTGGTAATGTAATTGGATTTGTAAACCTGATTCCAGATAAAGCATGACTCTCTATTCTTCGTAAATTTGATGGCAAAATCACAGCAGAATCCTTAGGTTTATAAGAATGAGTAGTATCCAACCATGCTGCGATATTGATAGACTCCGAAAATGGAGTACCCAACTCGGTTACAAATCTGAACATTGAAATATCGAAAATATAAGCATCTTCATTGTATGAATTGAATCTTTCATCGGCATAATCAATGGCTTGCAACCTTATGTAAATCTCTTCATTCCGTAAAACAGGCTCAATCACCATATAATTAATATCACGACTTTTATTTAAAAGCTTCAATGCAGTGAACTGTCTTATACTTTCACTTCTAACCTTTATAAACTCTGCAAGAGCTTTATCTGTAAAAACCTCCAATCGCAATGTATCCAAGCTAAATGCTACTTCATTCCATGCGGTGATGCAAAAATAATCATCTCTCGTAATACCAATAGGCAACATCGAAGTAAATAAACCACCTAATTCTCCGTGCATACTTATCGTGTCATTAAAGTCGTAACTTATTGTATTATCAAGTGCTTCTTGCGTCAGTTTCTTTATTCTGCAAAAGTACGATGTCATATCTTTTAACAGGTCATCTATTCTCATCATTCTGTAAATAACTGAGCTATCGTTGTAAACATATCCGAGCACAACTCCTGATACATGATAATTATATTCCCACTCATGCATATAAATATCTTCTGATTCGTAAACTAGAGTCTTACACTCCTCTACAGTACCCCTCTGCATTCCAGAAGAATCCCCTGCAGTATAAGTGCCAGATAAAATTCGTGCAACATAGACGAACACAAGATTCTTAGAACCTTGTCCCCAGTTGAATTTCTTCAACTCTACATCTTTGCAAAGGATATCCCTGTATATTTCATCTGCTGACTTTCTCAGAAGTTCTTCTCCCTCTGTAATCCTCAAATCATTTAAACTAGATAATCTGAAAATTGACAATCTAATCACTCCTTAAACTCAACTCTCACATTCGTATTTGGATATTCATCAAACTTGCTGCACTCAGGATTTTTCTTTATCCTGTCATAGACTTCTTTCTTAATGAGCAACTTACAACTCGTACCAAGAAAAGCATCATCTGAAATGTATTTCACTGTATCTGGAATAAGGATTCCATCCTCTGAGTACCCCATAACAGCTAGTGCTCCGGAATCAATTCTCTCCAGATTCCTTGGTAAAATAATTGTCTTGCGTGACTGTGCACTATAAAAGAATGAACGTGCTGCTGCTCTATCTAAATAAATTTCAGATGCGAATGAAGCATCCAGCTCATTTATAAAAGTAAACTTACTCAAATCAACAATTGCAGTATTCTTAGAAGATAAAAACTTATCACCACATTCATCGTCATATCGTACTTGCACAAGTCTGTTGTAAGCTTTATGGTCTCTAAACACAATCTCTGTTATAACAAATTCGATATCACTAAAAGCTTTTACTAACTTACCCGCTGTGATACCCCTCTGCATTGCCTTATTCATTCTGTTCAGTCCATTTAAAGACCTCTTATCAAACAACTCAAGATGAATTCCTTGAATCTTCTTTCCTGCATCACATGAATCCCAAGGTTTTCTGTCACTTAAACACTTATAATTTACCGTTATGCCATACGGAAATACTAATCTATAGAAACCTTCGAGTAACTGACCTCCATAAAGACTGTCATAATACATATCCTGTTCTGTGCAACTGTACTGCGTAAATGGGAAGTTTGTCAACATATCGGAAAATTCAGAAAGCACACTCTCCAAGAATTTTCTGATATATGTCACAGAGTTATCTCGATGAACAATACCAATCAAGAGCAAGACTCGTGTTCCATACCGCTTGACGCTTCTCCCCTTTATTTCCATAGTTTTAACTTCCTTAAATTTATCTCCAGAAGCGTCACTACAGAAAATCCGCTTTACAAAAGCATATTTCATACTGTCTGTGTAGGTATCAATATAATAATCGTCTTCTCTAAAGACACTAAGCTCCCATTCCTCAAATGGCAACTCAGCAAAGATACCCCCTTGTCTCACTCTCAGTTCACTAATATCCTTTTCCATAACATCTTCTACTTTCATAATGATAACCTCACTTCCACATTACGTCTCCTACATGCTTGTAGAAGTCCTCACAATCTAACTTTTTCAGCTTCTCGTCCAGTTCGTGGCTTATCTTCAAATTTACGTCTGAGCCATAAAAAGCATTAGTATCAATATATTCCACCGAATCTGTCAATGAAAGAGATTCCTGCTTCGCATTGTAAAATGCAAATCCATCGATTCTCTTAATAGTCTCAGGCAGAATAATATCGTTCCAATATGTTTCTGTAAACTCTTTTGTAGTCATGTAAATAGAAGAAATAGAAGAAAGTGCTACGCCATTCGAGCAAAATATGCCACTGCAAAGACCTTCTCCAACTTCTGTTACAAACGTCAAACAACTGAGGTCAACACTCATCGTAGAATATCTAAAGTCATAATATAGCTCGTCCTTTAAATACACAAGTATCAAGCAATTGTATACCTCTTCATTGCGAACACGAAAATCAGAAATTGTAAATAAAATATCCCTATTTCTCTTTACAAACTGTTTCACTGCATTTGCACGATGCATCTTCAAAAGTTCAGACTGAAACGCATTGAAAGTTTTCTCTGTCACAACCTCTGCATGAACCTCAACAACTTCCTTATAGGCATTATAAGTATTTCCTGAAAATGCATACTTCTGTGTAGCCCCTAAAGGAATCAATGTCCTATAATAACCGTGCAAGTCTTTATAATTGCAATCTTCTGTATAAGAACTCTGCATCAAATAATCAAATCTCAATGTAGTTCCACGACTATCAAATATATTCGTAATTGCGTCACTAAACAAAACAGAGTTATTCAAGTTGCCAACAAACTTTCTGATGTATCTCACTGTATTCGTAGAGTAAACTACACCAATAATCAAAAGATTACGCCATACATCTAGACCATCTTGTGATCTCTGACAATCATTAACTCTTACATCAATATGACTAGATTCAAGTATTTCGCCACAGCAATCATCTCGAGTCAAAATTCGTGCCACATAGGTATACTGCAAATTCTCATTAATCAAATCTTCATCAAAGCTGTCTGCCTCAAAAGTATGCTCATTACTATTATACTCTTCCAAAGACATTTCCAACCACGCATAACCACCTATCGGTCGCAAATGCTGAAAACACTTTGGACGAACATCTTCCTCCGGCGTTGGCACTTTGCATCTTCCAGAATCATTGTACTTGGATACCCCTTTCGAGAATCCTACCCTAGTTAAGCCCATTTTATCAACTCCTTTAAAAATAAAGAAAACAAAACAAAAAATTCCACTCTCTATCCACAAAATCATGAACTATATTGCTTAATACAATGAAAAAGCGTTTTTATTACAAGCTGCCTACAAGAACTTATTCTGTAAAAAACTAACTCTAAATTTCATATACTATATTGAAACAAGGATAGATTGTGTTACTACAACAAAATTACTTGTTAAATCAATATAAGAAAAACTGAATTTAGAATAGTCACAACTAAAAACAAGCTTTTCTATCTTGAAACAAGTGTTTACTTCTCTTAACAAGTGAAAAAATATTGAAACAGTTCTAAAAATATAGGATACCCTTCGCCGAACCGCACTTTGCTAATTTTAGTATTGCAACAGGCTAAAAAATATTGAAACGCATCAGAAAATATCCTAACAAAAACAAATATCATAAAATTATAAAATATCAATGCATCATAAAAAATATTGATACACGCTATAAAATATTAAAACAAGTTCAAGTATTGTAAAATTATAAAATATTAGTGCCATATAAAAAATATTAAAACATGATATAATCTCTATTAGACCAAAAAATTTCTCTAAATTTTTACTAAAATAAAGCTCTTGTTTCTTACGTAAACATAATAATTCTGAAATCGCCTAAAAATACAGTCTTGAATGCAGAATGAAACTTGAAATTGCTTATAATTTATATTAGAATACTTGTCAGACAAGCAAAAAATCTTAATTTACATCCATTTCGGTCTCAAGTCATTTTCCTACTTCTACCATGAACTTTTGTTAATCGCTCTAATGGATAGTTAAAATGAATCACATAGTTTAAATCACCTCACTTAAAACTCAGTCTCAGAAAATCTTCGTATCAGAGCAAAATTTCATCTCATTCACATCCATTTAGGTATTCCAATTTTGTTGGGGTCGCTCACTCTTGCCATTTTGAACTCAGAGAATTTTGCTATCTATATGCTAAATGAAATACTAGTCCATACTAACCAGATGTTATCGGTCATTTAAAAGCCGAAAAATTCCCAATTCGCTGGCAAAAAATTCGCCTTTTTGTCCTAATTGCTAAGCCCCTTCCATTTCGAGGTAAATAGAATCTCAGTGTGAATCTGAGTGAAAAAATCAAATATTCCTCACAAAAATTTTATCTCATTAACACTTTTACACTCTTTAAAAATATAATCTAAATCCTCCTAAATTATAACATGTCAAAATAAAATAGCTTTTTCACTGCTATCGCAAAACCAAAACAAAAAGCACACCCAAATCTAAGGATACCACTTAGAGCTGGATGTGCATAAATTTCATATTGATGAATTTTTAAAGCTTGCAGTACAAGCTCATCTTGAAAACACTATTTGAATCTTCGTAACAGATAAAATTTCTCCGTGTATCATAAAAACTCGTAAATGGATTTTTAATTGTCACTTTCGTTGAAAAAATTTAGAGTTTGAGAGCTCAGAAGTACCCCCTTGTTAACAATTTCCATATTTTCTCCGATACATTCTACAAGTCTTGTAATTTAAAAGATACTTCTCTATACCATCTTTAATGTAAGTCTTGTAATTTCTCACATCTGGAACAACTGCATATAAACAAAGCATTGCACCTGAGTTTGTACGAAACTCCTCATAGTGCTTCTCATAACTTTCTGCTGCATTAAGCAATCCAAACTCAATTGCGTCAAAATTCAACTCGATAAACTTTTCTGACATTATCACGATACCAATTGTTGGTTGGTATGAGATAGAAGAATCTACAATAAGATTATCTGGTAACACAAGATACTTCAAACTTACCATATCAAAACACTTATCTCCCAATTTTTCAAACGTGCTCGGTAGTACAATAGTACCAAAATTGCCGTCTAATGCCACTGGTAATAACTGCTTTACACCTTCAGGTATAACCAACTCCCAGCTTTTATTTGCACCTGAATAATTATATCTGCCTATAGTCTCTACAAATTGTGGTATTCTTACACCAACTGATGTTTCAGAGTAGAAATCATAACTGAAATCATTATAATCAAATATAATTCCAAGCTCTTCAGACCAACCAAATGTAACACTATCATTTATATCTACCTTATCCAGAAGTTTACTAGATGCTGTATATCTTCTTATATCTTTTAAATACGGTTTTATATGCTCTGCAATTTCTAAGAAATTCTCCCGTGTAAAAAGACAGTTTTCTCCTGAAAATCTATATTTCATCATGCATGAATCGGCTATTTTATTCGTAAATTGCGATAAAGCCCAAGAAATACGTACCTCTTTTCGTAAACTCTTTGACTCTGGGTGCAATACAACAGTGTCATTTAACACATTAAGCAATAACATCTCAATATCGCCGTTCATGTACAGTATTGCAAAATGATGTACTAAAAACCCTTCATAATCATCCTCATAGAAAGCCCTAATATCCGGATTCACTTTTTCTATATCCTCGATGCGGTCAGATACCCTTTGACCAAATAATGCACTTCTTACAGAGCCATCCTCGTTAAAGAATATATACTTTGAATCTTCCGATATTTTTTCTAAATCTTCCTTGTTTAACATCGTATCTCCTCCAAAGTTTGTAACTGGGTTTCAGATACCCCTCTCCTACTGCCCACAAAAAATATTGCTGTATAATCAGAGTGTATTTTTCTCTAATATTGAAAATCATAAATTTAAAATCGACATGTAAATGCAGGTATCTTCAATAGTTATCTTAATGAGTAAGCTTGACTTTTGGTAAACTTGGCTCTTAAAATAAATCAATCATCTCTCATAGTTTTATTTGTACTACCACTTCACTTTTGTTTAAAAAAGATATAAGACACTTTTTGTCGATTAGGACTCAGTCTGAAACAAATTAAACTCGATTTTTCAGCAAATATTCAATGAAAATTTCTTATATTGAAATACTCTAAAATTTATATTCAAAAATAAATAAGCCAAATCAATACTAAAATACAGTGCTGAATGCACAAAAATCATAAATCAGTGCAGTTTTCATATTCGTTAATAACTTGATTCGCTCAACACTAAAAATATAGTTTTAGAAACAATTTCAAAATGTCAAAAATTCAGGCTAAATATCGCTTTCATGTTTTCCGACTAAAAATGCACCAAGAAATATCACATAGTAATCTCTTGCAATATCTCAAGGTGCATAGGCTTTTGATATTAGTACCAATTAAAATTTATTCTGCGGATTCCTCGTCAGTATCGTCATCTTCTTCTGTTACGCTCCGGTCGAATTCGACTTCTGGTTTGTTGAATACAAATATCTGATTGTCATAATCTCCATCTAGCGGTGTTACTGTAGAAGTCTTATCAGGTTTTTCCACCAAATAAATTTTTCCTACGTTATTCACGCCGTACTCAACCATCACAAATTGAAAACCTTCCTCTGCAAAGATTTTCATGATGTCCATGACTACTCGCTTCGCCTCCGGATGTAAACCAGACAAAATTTCGTCCATAATCAAAATCCGGCGACCTTTCCGAATCTCGATTAGCGAAATAACAAAAAGGAACGAAATAATCTGTCTCAAACCTGTTCCGCTCTGCAATGTCAAATCACGCTCGCTCCCGTCAGCTGTTTCCACCTTAACACGGATGTGTGCCTTCTGCCCTGCGTGTAAGCTCTTCTCAAGATAAATTCTTCGAGTATCGTATGGAAACAGCTCGCTTAAAGCCTTGTTAATCACACCTGTAATGTAATCTAAGACTGCATTTGTATTGTTATTGGACACTGTTGCAAGCAACTGCTGGGCTTCCAGCATAACTACATACTGTTTATTCAAGTTGCCAATATCAGCAATCAAAGAATCGATTTTCTCCTGCAAAGCAAGTCTCTGCTGATATGAAGCCTCAATCGCATCAATTTTTCTGGTAAATATACTCAAAATAATGCTCCTTTCACTCGCTTTCACTCCGCTTGCATAAAAACAGAGCAACAGCGAAAATAAAATTTTCACTGAGTACCCCATATATTAGGAACTAGGTTGCTACACCTCAAAAGCAGGCATAACTACAAGCTTATTGGACTTAAATCTGCTATCTGAGAATACAAACACGTCCTCTTGCCCATGTAAATCTTTAAAACCATTCTTATTTGCATAGACTGGAATAACTACAGACTCAGCACCTGAATCTCGTAATATCAGCACATTTACAACAAACTCATTCCCAAGATAAGAGTACCCCAATGCTGCGTCAAAATTGCCATGAACCTTTGTCCTGTATAAAAATATATCTCCTACCTCTATTTTAGGTAACATATACCTAGGAAATAAATCTCTCATATCAGATTCAAGACGCTCACGCATTAAAAGACTGACTTCCTCCCAGTTCTTTGGTATCTTGACAGATACCCCTTTTACAGTCACAGAAGAATCATCCGTCATCTTTGGCTCTCTACGCAAGAACTTGACCACTTTTCTAAACATTCTTACACCTACTTGTAATACATCAAAATTTAAGCACACCATGTCTACATTTCAACACAGTGTGCTCAAGCAGGTTTATAATATCCAACACTTAGAAGTTATCTCAGGTTGCATCACTAAAATACTCCTCGTTCCAACATGCGGCACAATCACCGCCGGAACAAGTCATATCGCCATTGAAAATAGCCTTTCTGCAAGCACTTTCTGCCATATTCTCCAGAGTAATATCTGAATGCGGAAAACGCAATCTGTACTCTGCAAAATACGTATGCCCCTTGTGTAAGTCCTGCTTAAGCAAACTTGCTGCTCGCTTCGGGTTTCTTTGGATGAATGTTTCACAAGTCGTATCTCCTGCAAATTCATTCGCAAGCGGACAGCCTGCACAGTCTGGGTGCTTCGAACAAACGTTAATATATGCTGAAACACCATCTACAAATCCTTCGTCATAAGTCTTATCCATTTTTATATGCTCCTCTCGAAATTGTTTTAATCTTACTTTATACCAAGAAACCTCTTAAAGCTTCTTTTCAACTTCTCTCGATGAACACTCCTAAACTGATGTGTTCTGAGATACCCCTCGTCGACGTATATGCGTATTAGTCGATTCGAGTAGGCTTCCATGTCTAGTCTACTCTTCTTTCGCAAAGAGTCCAAGAGCTTGACCTCTTGATAACTGCTCACATTGAAATATTCGTAGAACTTCGATAAAAGACCTAATCTGATAGTCTCCTCTGTAAGTTCAGGTAGATTATCCTCATCTCCACTGCTTATTTCAGTGTATTCGTCTAAATCGTTATCATCTGAGTCACTTTTTGACGAATTTATATAGCAAACAGCACAATGCAATGTAGTCTCCTCTGTATGAAGAATAGCTTCGATAAAATAAACCATGTCGTTTTCATATTGCACTGCTTCTTCATAGGTATCAAATAGAAAATCATCGGCTGTGCGATATTTCCCAAGCTTAGAGTCAAAGTGCACAGATAAACTCTTATCATCGTCATCAAACAAATGCTTGAAAACTAGGTACTCTTCCGTGGCTGTCTTAGCCGTGTCCGTAATGGATACCCCTTTGTCAGAAGCATCAGAGGATTCTTCTGAATCACTCTCACTCTGAAATTCAACTTGGCTAGAGTCCTCTGCCTCTGTCTCTGGCTCTGCTCCTTTTATATTCCTCTTTGCATTCTTGGCTGCACTTGTCTGTATATCTGCATTTACAACACTTGTCTTGATTGCTTTTACTGTATCTTCTATACTCATAATTGCTCCCTAATATACATAAAATAAAACGCCAGTAAACCAGCTTTGCACTAATTACTGACGTCTTAATTATTTAAGAAGCATATTAAAATATGTTATCTAATTCTTGCAACGGAATTCCAGCTACCACTGTCATCAGAGAATGTCAACGAGTACCCACCGTTATCTAACGGCTCAATATACATGAATACGCTGTTGCTGAATGCGTTATCATCACCAATAATCGCATTGGTAAACACTTTCGGCAACACCTTGAATGCAATAGTACCCAACTCAGACATTGCTTTCTGCTGCAAAATTGGAATCTCCTGATTGAACTTTGAGTTCTTGACCTCTACCATTTCCTCATCCGGCTTTACCGTGAAAACAATAGATTCGTCAATCAAGCTCAGCCGTTTCAAAACGTCTTTGAAGTACTGTCTGTCGAGGACAATAGCATGTGAACGATTAATCATCTTCTCATAGATTTCGTAATTCGGCATTTTGTGCTCGTATCGAACGAAAGCTACCGAATTGCCCATCTTAAAGCAGATTCTCTCGTCTGTTTTTGCATACTCAACAAGCTGCTCTGCACATACAGTACCCTTGATAAATGACAATGCACGATACGAAAGACAGAAGTTTGTGAAGTCATCTCCGATGAAATTCCGCATCATCGTTGTAGATGACGTGCTGAATGCTACAACACTGTTCTCTCCGAATGCAAGCTTTGAATACAGATTAGCACCGTTCTGCATCACAGGGAATAATGACGAAACATACAGCCCAATCGCAGGTACGTCAAGCTGTTTCAGAACCTCCGGCACTTCCAGATTGATGCTCGACAGCATATTCGGCTTAATCGGAATGTTATCCAGTACCCAGTTGGAGCAATACTCGTGTCCAGTGTCCACATCAGATTCTTTCACTGTTACCTTGACCTTGTTCTTCACTGTTTCAAACTCGACATCCGTAACACGAGTTCTTCGTACAGATTTGAAAGTGTCAAGGAAACTGTTAAGCTCCTTACTTTTTACCTGAATCTCGGCGTATCCAGTGTCTTTATACTCGGATTCATCAATCTCGGTAGTGTAACTACCCTCTTCGAGCTGAACCTTATAGGTAATAATATTGTTAATGCCGATTAGTTCCACAGTATTGTCATCTTTGTATACTCTGAAGATGACGTTTTTCAAGTCTTCCGAACTCATTGCATCTTCTACCACAGATGCCATGCTGCTAAGTACCCCACTCAGGTCTTTATAGCTGCAAGTAATTTTCATTGGTGTTCCTCCTCATGCTTTCATATTTCCTCTTAGTTATTACTGGTTGCCGCCTTTAAACGAACTCCCTCCAAACATCGCCTCGAAACGAGCTACGTTGCTCTCCTTCGGCGGTTCTGGCTGGCTAAAACCAAATGCATTGCCTACTACACCAGAACTCGGTGCTTTTACGAAATCATCCATCATGCTTCCACCTGTGGGTACAGATGTGGGTGTAGGTGCTACCGGAGATGTAGGTGCTGACGGAATAATAGGCTCGCCAGACGGAACGCCAATCTTCGGCTTTGCATTGTGTCTAGCACTGGAATAAACTACTCCGTCATCATCGTCTTCCGTATCTACAGGTGCGGCTACACCAATCTTCGGCTTGATATGCGGTGCCTTTGCCTTAAAACCAGATGTCTGCGTAGGCTGTACAGATACCCCACTTGGAGCTACTGGCTTGACGGCTGGAGAAACTCGAACATCTTCATCCTCATCTGCACCAGTCTGCGGATTATTAAGCAACTGATTTGCTACATCTGCATATGCACTTGCATGGTTCTTGGGCTTTAAAATAGAGCTTGATGCCTGAGTCTGCTCTGCTGTCGAAGTCGCTACCGGCTCTGCTGTCTGCGTCTGTGTCTGAGTACCCAGTACACCAGAGTTTACAACTCTTTGTGCCATCTGCTCAGCTGCCACTGTTGAAACAGGCTTATTGAAATCTCGACTCATAATCTCCTGTTCCTGCATCACTCTATCAGTAGAAACTCCGTTGTTAGCGAGTGCTTCTTTCAGAGCTTCGTCCTGATACTCGATACCCATTAACGCATTTGCATGAGCATAATCTCCAGAATCAATAGCGGAAAGCACTGCACTCAGCTGTTGTACTTCCTTCTCCTTTTCAGCAGTGACTCTCTGGATTTCACCCTGCAATGTCTCCTGCGTAAGCTCAACTCCGTACTTCTCGCTGTACTGCTTGAATAGTCCGGCACACTGAGCCTCCAAAGTCTTTCTTTTACCAATATTCTGATTGCGTACCGTGTTGACCTGTGTTGACTGTTTATTCAGCCTATCAATAGTAGCTTTCAGCTGATTGATATCCATACTGTTGATGTCCATTTGCTTTTCCCAACCTTTCATAAATTTAAAGATATGCTACAAGCGAAATATGATATCGCCTGTAAATCACTCGAAATGCAATACTTTCATGAACCAAAACCAAATAGCAAGCATCAGGTTCAACCATGAAACAAACATCAAAGCTACGCTCAAAACAAGCGATTCAATAATGCTAAATTCCACGTTTGTAACAGTATGCATTCCTAAATAAAAGAACAAAGCCGCAACTGCACCAAAAATAAGTACAAATGCATAACATTTTCCCTTTGTCAAACCTTTTATTTCTCGTTTGTACTTCGGTTTCTCTGACATGATAGTACCCCTCCTTTACAGCATAGGCAAAAACCTAGAAAACTGCAAAAAGTTTTTACACTTTATAGCCTGAGTATCCGGTTTAACATTGCATATAAAGAAGATATTGCCTGTTGATGCACTGAGATGCAAGAGATTCTTATCTGCTGGAAATACTAGATGGAACTCGTACATACTTGTATTTCAACACTTTCCAAATTGAATCTCCAATCGGTTCTATGCTATCTGATAATAATTTGTTTTGTATCAAATACTCCTCAAGCTCTCTTGACACTTTCATTGCAAATGTCTTTGACATTGTATAAATGTTAGGTACGTCTACGCTATCAAGAGTACCCCAATCGCTGTACTCACGGCGAAGTCCAGCTAGGCTTATTGAATCTATCTGCTTATAGAGTTCATGCTCTCTCACATAGTTATTGAAATCTTCCTCGCACATCTTCACGATACCCTGTGAAGCAAATGCATGATAGCGATGTAATATAGGTGAAACAATACTGCTGATATTGCCTGCAAAATATTCACATCTCCTTGCATTTGAATTAAGGTCACTTGGAATCAAAAACTTTATGAAATGATAATCTCTATAGATTCTCTTATAACCTGTTCCGTCATTTGCATCTCCTACTCTAAAAATAGATAACAAGATACACATAAAGAAATCTTCGCCTATTTTTAATAACATCGGAGTTGCCGTGCGATACCCTGAGTTTCGTGTATCAGGCATGATATGCTCACTCATTGGTCTCTTGTTATAGACGCTCGGATTCAATCTGATTTGAAACTCTTCATCACCTATCCGATAATCCACCAGCAACTCCAAAGAATTAGCCTCATTTGGCGTGAATTGAACGTAAAAGTCTGAGATACCCTTTACTTCGTATCTGGATACCCCATTCTTCTGGCTGTCAGAGATTGTGTAATAATCTTCACAGATAAAATCTGAATCCAAAAGAATATTTATATCTCTATGCAAAAGTATGCTTGATGACAGCAATCTATTAAATCTCGCTCTGCTCATATTGCCTCCTAGTAATTAAATATTTAATATTTTAATACTTAGGCTTGGCTCTCGATAACAGAACTGATTAGGCTAAATTATTGAACTCTACTGTTATCCAAGGCAATCTGCAAGTAATGAGAAGCAACACGCTTCGCATCTTCAGAAGCATTTGGAATATTGTAAACCTGAGAAATCAAATCGCCATTTGAAATTCTGCAACACATAATCTCATCTAGCACTTCTTTTAAGTTCTCCTTGCGTTCCAGTTCGGCTATTTCGTCCTCGGACATATCTTCTACGAAATCATCATCGAAAAAGATACCCTGCTCCAAAGGAAATTCGACAGCTTGATAATCTGTGCAGCCGTTCTCCTCGGAATATGCAAACTCAACAAACCAACAACTGTCGTAACGCTCAGCAGGTCTCGTAGGACTTCCTGCATAAAATAAACAACAAGTACCCCCACATTGCATTTCTGTAGCTACAATTTCCGGACTCGGCGTATGAATATGACCTGAGATGACCATGTACACACCTTGCATGTTATCCAGAGTGCTGAGTTCAATTCCATCATGGCTCTGATACCATACAGTTACACCTTGAATAGTGAAATTGTTGTGTGCAAGCACAATATCGGTCGTATTGCCACCTTTTATCCTAAGTTCCTTTCGTTCACAACCATAGTCGACTAGATGGAATCTAACTTCCGGTTCTGAACGCTGTCTCTGCTCATCTGTTCCGTAGTAATCGAAGAATCCATCACATGTCTCCGATGTTTCAAACAAGCCTAGGACAGACAGGAACTCGAACTCAGGATAATCTCCGCTGTCATGGTTGCCACGTACACAGAACACCTTCGCATATTTTGAAATGTCCTGAAAGAAACTACAAAACATAGCAAGCACTTCTCGGCTTTTGATATTACGCTCAGAAGTACCAACTAAGTCGCCTAGGAAAACTACTGCACTCGGCTTTGTTTCCTGAACTCTGTCTCGTATTTTTGCAAGACAGTCAAAACAGTTTTTCAGATAGTTCTTGTGCTTTCCTACAACTGCCCTATCAGAGATGTGCAAATCGCCTATAATCATAACACCTCTGCCAACAACGAATTGATACATAGAATCACCTCAAATAGAATAAATAATAAAATTAAACTATTTTATATTCCAAAACTCCAGACATAAATTAAAGCACCAAGAACTCACAAGCAATATGCAAGTCCTTGATGCTTATTTTGAATATTTGTGTACATAAATAAAATTAAAATGAAATCAGCTGCCTTCTAAAATACCCCTCAATGCACACTCTGCACTTCTCTAGGTTTATTTACCTGTATCCTGTGCGTGTGAATCTTGGAAAACAAAGCAGTGAACTTATGCGGCTTTTCTACTAACTGCTCCTCTATGAGAACAGCTTCGTCAACATACTGGGCAATATTGCCCTGTTCATCCTCAACTGTGTAACGAATACCCTGATTGTAGTTTCCAACCATTGAATCCATAATAGTCACACGAGTACCCCTCACCATGACTCCATTCATATTCGCCACATCGTATTTCAATACCATTTTTGCATCTTTCTTGTACTTCGGCTCTGCTCCAGTTACTCTGGGAAACTCTTTAAACATATCAAACTACATTCCTTTCACACAGGTGCAACTAACATATACTTAACCGCCACAAGACCTGCCAAAATCAGCAGGTATAATACATAATTGATGATACCCCATTTCAGGTCGCCAGACGTAGTGACTTCTTTCTGCACTGGCTTATCAATATTTATTGTGGCTTCGTCTACAGTAATGTCATCTCCATTACTTTCAATCGTGTAAAGTACAGTTCCAGCATCTGTGACATTCACATTTCTTATAACGTACTCCGTATTAGGCTCGAAAGAACAAGTCCTCGACTCCAAGGCTAGACAGACCGTTACATGGTCTCCAACCTTATACTGAGGTGTTGCTCTACACGAGCCTCTCCCTTTGTTAAGCAACACAATCATCTCCAAAATATTAACTTATCCATGTTAATATCGTCTCGGAGTTTTCAACAGCGTCTTTAATTTAGTTCGTTATAAATCTGCTCCACCAATGCCTTAGAACCACTGCCATTGAAGTAAATCAAGTTGCCACCCCAGTTTATCTCAGACTGAGCTTTGTAAAGTAGCTTGTGAGAAACAAACTTCGTGCAAACTACAACGTAATCATAACTTTTCAACTGCTTTATTTCAGTACAGCTACAAAGTTGCTTGAAATTCTTAAAACCAAGTTCCTTTAATCTCAGCGACAAGGCTTTATCTCCACCGATGAAGATAAATCTGTAACCCTTTAAGAATTCCACCTTGGACTCAAAAGATACCCCTTCATCGAAAGCGTCGATTTCTTCAGTGAAACTCATTAAGTCGTCTGAGCAAGCTTCGTCCATCTGGGCTACTCGTGCTTGGGCTTCTTCATATAAAGCTTTGTATTTCTTAAGCTCCTTTAATGCTTGGCTACATTCCTGCGTCTTAGCGATGTACTCATGCTCCAGTCTCTCAAGATTATCTGAAGCCTCCATTTCCCGTGCTTTTGCAGTAGCAGATTCTTCTCGAAGATTATCTACCACAGCTTGAGAACAACAGTTCAACTTGGCTTCCAGTTCTTCATTTCTCTCCTGCAATGCATTGTTCTTTGCCTCCAATTTTTCTGCCTTTGACTGTAAAGAAACAATCTTCTTGCTCTTTGAATTGATATCATTTATTGCAATAGTAAGGCTTCTGCTCAACTCGTCACGCTTTGTGGGGTCAAAAAACAAACTGAATGCGATAGAAATATATCTATAAGAGCAAAGTGGCTTTAACCGAATATTTGAAACACCTCCAGCAGGAGTTACAGTAGCTGAGTTCCAACGCAAGATATTATGAGTTTTGAAAATTCTTTCCTTTGTAATATCAAGAGATTTCTGCAAAGAAGCTGTCATAATATTAGCACTTTTTACACCACGATTATATGCCCTATTAATAATCTTATTGGTTTCAGAAGTAGATTCAAAGTTAACCTTGAATCTCTTAATGTCATTCTTTAAATCTTTTCCATGAAATGCCCCTACATTTGACGCAAAAATCATATCCAAATCAGCCATTGAAACCAGCACCTCTCCTGCCTGAAATGGTGAGATACCCTGTTCCATGCTTGTCATCATGATATTTGAATTCTTCCAAATAAAACTTGTTGCATGTCTGTCTATATCATCTACCAAAGCTTTCCGCCTATCATCAAGAGAATTACTGGTCTGCAATGCACTCAAGCTGTCATAGAGTTCCATTAAATAGTCAAGACTCGGAGTATCAATCTCCATCGATTCATAGTCGGTCTTTGTGTGGAGAGTACCCGTTTCGGCACTGTTAGATTCATCTGATTCGCTGGATTTATCTGATTCGCTGGAATCATCAGAGTCAGCAATCTCGCTGGACTCGTTTGATTCGTCTGCTTTCTTAGTTAGTTCATCTATATCGAAAGTATATAATCTCAAATACTTAGAATCGTCATACTTGACAATCGGTTCTTGGATACCCTTTTCATCCTTATCAACATTTGCTTCGTCATATTCGTCCAAATAATTGATATATCTGAAGCAATAAAACAAGTCTAGCAATGAAGTTGTAAGCTCGAACAGTGAAACATCTTGGACACCAGTCTGCTCATAAGGATCTTCACGCAGTCTGATATAATCCTTCGTATAAATCTGTGTAAATACAAAGGATAACAAGCCACCAAAATAATCTCGATACTGTAAAAATACCCTGAAAACACCTTCCAGCTTGTTCTTAACCGTTGCAACCATCAGCAAGCCATAAATCGCCTGTGCGTATACACTGCCATCATAAAAATTGGTCAGCTCACTCATTCTATATGCATTGGTAAAGCCACGGTCTTCACTATTTCTATTCATGTCATTCATGTAATACATGAACTCCGTGTTGCCAATAGTAGAGTCCTTTACGTCGAAATCGTCTTCAGTGATACCACATTCCTTGATAAGGCTTTCGTACACGTTCTTAGCAAGTACCCCATAATCAGAGGTTTTCAGCCTGCAAGCCATATTCAAGCCTGTTGCAATCACCCAAAAATATTCCGGCATAATCTCACTCTTTGTCACTGTAGGACAACTGTAATTCTTAGAGGACAGATTAAAGAACTTATTATAGCCTTTTGAAAACTTGATATGGTCTAAGTCATATCTCGGCTCGAATTCTCGATATTGCTCCAAAATTTCGGAAAAAGCATCGTCATCCATCTGGTTTAATACTTTTTCAAACTTCGTTGCAAGGATATTTTCTCCATCACGGGTATTGTATATTTCTTGTAGTGATACCCCTGCAAAAGACTTGTCTTGAGAACTTAAAGCTCGTCTTACCAGCTGGTGATAAAAATATGAAATTGCAATCGGAGAAAACATAACTGCATCTCTCGTTGTAATATAAGCAATTGTATCGTTTGAATGCTGCTTCTCTAACTCAAAGAAACTTTCACACAATCTGTTAAATCTGCCAACACCACCTTTGCGTGATACACCAGATGCAGTATTGGTCTGCTTTCCTTTCGTCTTAACCTTCATTTTTATACTCCTTTCATAGTATAGGATATAACAAGAATAATAACCTACTCGATATACTTCATATCGACAAATTACTCCTATATAAAATAAAATTGCGTAAAAAGAGAGCTAACTCGCCAACTTTCTACGCAATTTTAGAAGTATAAAGGTATGAAAAATTTAGAGGATGTCTTTAATAATAAATAAACTCAGTGAATGTGACCAGAATCTATTGCTACCATTGCACCACAATTCTGACAAACTACATACTTCTCACCAAGCTCTTCAAGCTTGCTCCGACAAGCCTCCAGAGTATCCGAGATACCACTCAACTGGCTGTCGCAGGTTTGAATATCTTCTTCGCTCTTTTTGTAGCTCTCGATGTAAGATTCAATCTTACTTAAAAATTCGAGTCGCTCAAGACCAATTGTACTGCACTCCGGAATATCTGGAATTCTCTTTAATTCATCAAGGCTCGACTGAATAGAAATCAAAGCTACGAGCTGCTTGTTATCAATCTTTTTCGTCTCAGGAATATTCGGAATAGAACTCAATTCAAATACTTTTGAAGATAATACACCAAGCTCAGAGATTCTGGATATATCTAAAATAGGAACTTCAGGAATATCAGGAATTTCCTGCAGATTTTTCATGGAATTAGCACAAAGACCTAGCCCAGTCAAGCGTTCTTCACTTATATCAAGATTTTCGTCATGCTCTCGCAACGCCTGTATAAACTCCGCTGATACCCCTCGACTGTTCTTAATCTGTCTCTTGTAGATATCCAGCTCTTGGTCTGCTGAACGAATGTCAGCATTCAGTTTATTCTTATCGGCATTCAGCATTTCACTTGCGACAGTAATCTCTTCTGAACGCAACGCCTCATTCAATGCACTATAGTTCTCGCTGCCTGTTGTTTCAACTAGCAACTGCTTCTCGAAACAGCTTCTTGAGTTTACGTTCCACTTATCACACTTGATAAGTCCCAAATACTCCTGCACAGGCTCTGGCACTTCTCGGATTTTGGAAAGTACCCCATTCAGCTTGGTTGTGAAAATACACTTGTTATCCTTGTAGATTTCATAAAGACCTTGACCGTTAATGTACTTATCTCTCAGGATAAAAACACCATCATCAAAATAGGCAATTACACGGAAATATTCTTCTCCGTCTTGAATGAATCCGGTCTGAGCCGTGGGTTTGATATTGAAAAACAAAACGTCTAATGCACGAAGCATAGCTGACTTGCCAGAATCGTTGTATCCCTTGATATTGATGATGTTTCTTTCATCAAATTCCACCTTGCCATGCTTGATAGACATGAAATTCCAAACTTCCCATGCAACAAGCTTACTTGTATACTGGCTCGTGCGAAACTCGGCACTTCTCGTCTGATAATCAGCTTCAACAGACTGCGTCTGCACTAAAGACATTTGCAAAACCTCCAATCAAATCAATATAAACAGAAATAAATCCTGATTAGTACCCCTAGGCTCTGTATTCAAATCAAAAGAAAGAGTCGGCTGACGAGCATCAACCGACTCAGACAAATATTAGGAGTTCCCACCAATTACGATTAGAACGAATTGTCGGAGAATCAGCAGTTAAGCAAACAGCCAAGTACGAAAAGTCCACTTGCAAAACTGCTGATTGATTATGAAAAAAAAAAAAAATCTCAGAGTACCAATGTACACTCCTAGCAAACATACCTGAGTACGAAGCAAGTACATCTGCCACTGTTGAGGTTAGGCACTCTTTCATAAAACAGATACCATTTCAGCATCTGTCCCATGAAAGAGCGTCTAAGACGCTCAAAATGATAATAGAATACAAAAAAGTGATAAAAAAGTGTGTTAGAGTGCTTTTCAACACTCTGACAAGTACCCGAACCTCGAAGTAACTCGGCGATATTAAAGGCTAAGGTACTTGTCAGAGCATTCAAAATAAATCTGAATGCACTGAAATAACGGAAGTCACAAAATTATAAAGAAAACAAACAAATGGATGGCATCTTCAGCTTAGATGCCCTGACAAGCATACTACATGAGTCGAAGTAATATACTCGCCAGAGAACCTAAAGTCTCTCATGAATCAGTATGTTCGGCACTAAGGAGAGGGTAAGTGCCCTATTAAATATCTGCATCTTGCTGGTTTATAAACAAAATCAGACACTTAATAAGGAACTTACAAACTCTGAGCTGTAAGTTCCATTATATGAAACACACATATCTTTAGCTAGAGTACCCGATTGAGGAAAAGTACTCTAGTAAGAACTTAATTAGATAGCATAAAATATAACCTCTGGAATTACATAATACGTATCTAGCCATTATTAAGTTCTTACTAGAGGGCTTTTACGCCCTCTAGGTTGTATCACATCTCTAAACAAAGGACTGGTATCACATTGTAAGATTCTCTTATGAAAGCTAAATCTGTAAACTTAGCCCTCATAAGAGCATCCAAACGGCAGAATGGACACTCTTAAATTTTGTAAAAAAGTAATAGCTTTGGATGACTCTCGATACGGAGAATCGATGTAAGCCATCCATTGAACCATTGAAACAAAGTATCAATGACTCAATGGGTAACTTAAACGATGTGCTAGTACCCTTTGTTGGTAATTGGAACTTTTTGAGATTAAACTCCCAAACAGATAAGCATATGCCGTGGAACAGGTGGCAACTTATCTGCTTGGGAATCAACTCTCATCGCACAATGAAAGTCGATTCCAAACACATAAAAAGGGAAAATTGAATGGCAACCAGCCATCTGTTAAACTGCAAATCTCATGATTGACAGTCATGTAAGATTGCACATTGATACTCAGAACGAGTAACTGAGTATCTTATGAACACCCAGTTGAAATAAGACACAAAACGCTGGATGCTCATAAGATACCCCGTGATTGCTCACAGAGTATCCAAAAAAGGATGTAAATGATATGTTTGCTGTATATAATCGCATCTCACGCCATATAAGAAACATATCGCAAATGGCAGATACCAAGTCGAGATACCTATTAAGGACATACCGTCGTTATACGCCCTTAAGAAGTATCTCGATTAACTAGTAATAATCGAGATACTGAATTCAGACTAGAGTCTGCCGCATGCATAGCCATATTGCAGACTAGACTGTATTAATCGGTGGTAATTCCGACCTGCGGAACACCAGACGGAACTGCTGCAGATACCCCTACCTGCGGTACTTCGGTAGCTCCAAAAGCCTTCAGAGCATCTTCAGCACCTTCGATAGAACCAACAGCACCCTGTGCAGTCTGAGCGTTCGGAGCAAGCTCAAACATAGCAAGCTTATCTCTTGTGGACTTCATGATTTCATCACAAGCAACCTTCTGCTCCTCGCCGTCACGAAGAACATTGTCAACGACTACTTCCATAGCCTTTGCAGGTGTCCACGGTTCAGTCAGTGCATCGAACTGACGTGCAACTTCATCGTAGCTTGCATTCATGGACTTGTAGCCTACCTTGAGTGACTGAGCAGAATGCATCTTGTCATGCTTTCCAGTCTGGTCATCATACTCATAATTCAGAACTGCCCACAGTCCTGCAGGACTATCCGGAACAGTATCATCATCTGTAGTTACAGTATCCAAAGCGGCGAGCCATTTCTCGTTATAAGTCTTTTCCGCTACAGTGTACCACTGAACGGAATAAATCAGATTGCCATCTGCATCTTTCTTCGGTGTTGTGGTCTTCTTGCCGTCCGGCTTCTCCTCACACTCAACAACTACAATCGGGAAAGTAACATAAGTGCGTCCTGCACGGACAGCCATACCTTCCTTGCACTTCTGCCAATCTGCTTTGTAAGTCTCACGAGTGGATTCATCGTCCGGATTACCGCCCTTGCTGCGAACAATCTGACTATACTCAGCGTTCACCAAATCCCAGACTTCACTTACAGAGTCGCAGAACGGACAACTGCCATCCAATCCGAGAGCATCGCTCACAATACCCGAAGTACAACGGATACGGTAGAACTCTCTGCCTCTCAGACGGCAATCGTGTGCTGCAAATTTGTCCATCTGCATAATCATAGAACCATCTGGGGCTTGAACAACGTGATTCGGGATATACGCCAGAACCTTGGTGTTTACCGGAACTTCGAATACCGGAAAGTCGGGGTCGTAAGTTCTCTGTCTTACAGCCTTACCAGTCTGCTGTGCGGATGCCTCCAGCACATGACTCAGTTCATCAGCATTCAGTTTCTTCGGCTTCGGTCTTTTCAGTGGCATAATAATTTCCTCCTTGATGTTCAAGCATCATACTCAATCGTAAGAGTACCCCAACTTCCGAAATCGTATTAAGCTTGAAACACTTTTAAGATTTAGATTTCATAACATACGATTACATCAATTTTTCAATCTCAGTTCCCATCAGAGCCATACTATGTATACCTAGGACAGACTCCTGAACACAGTAAAGCGAGATTTGCAAAACTAAAAATCAAAAATACCTTAAATAAAAACTGGTTACGATATGCATCGCTTTTGGACAACTAACAATATATGCTAATGTCAAACCAAGTTAAGCACATCTGCGGTGGGTACTTTTTGCTCACCTTTCGGTGAGTACTTTATGATAAACCCCTGCGAAAACCGCAAAGGAAAATCAACAAGAAAAGAAGTAAAATAAATTTACGTTTTATACGCCCAAGCTCATTTCAAAACTTGAACGAAACTAAAACTCTCTCGCAACTTTCAGAACCAACTGAAAATTTTTGCGAAAAACATTTACATCAACTATAGCGGCACTCAGCAGTAAACTCAATGCAAAGACCTATATCAACCCATATTCTCCTTTGGCAAACTGCTGCCAGAAATCTGAGTAATCTGTGATACAGCTCCATCAAATACAGAGTCACAAATGCCTGCTATAACTTCATCAGACGTAAGTACATATTTATCTCCATCTTGCTTCACTGTAAATAAATATTCAGCAGTAGTATCTGGATAGTCAGAGTACCCTATTGTCTGATTGACATATTGACTAACTGAAATCATAGATACACCATGTACGTTTAAGAACTGAGTCATCTCATACGAATATCTTAAATAATATTCAAACAACTCGTTGTTGTCTGGCACAGTTAAAGTCACGTAGCAATAATAAAGACCGTCTTTGTAAACAATATCGTTTACTCGGTTTAATTTAATCTTTGAAGCGATACCCCGATAGGCTCTCGATGTGCAGTCATACTTGTCAAGCGTATAACTAGACTTCTCTCTGTTTGTCTTTTCAATATCGACAAACATACTTCCATCTTCACATAAATTATTTAAGTCCTCATAGTCTTTCTGCACGCTCAAAATATAAGCATACTGGCTGAATATACTGGAAATATCTATAAGCTCCTGCGATGAAACTTCCTCACCAGAAATATGAACTAAAGTAGTTTCTGTATTCTGCGTATCTGGCATTTGTATTATCTTCTCGTTATTTCGGACTTCACCGTCATCTGATACCCTTAAAAATATGACTATAGCGAAAAATAATACGCTCACAAGAGATATAATCCACCACAGCACGAAAAACACACTTTTCACGAACTTTTTCAAAAACGGCTCTTTATAAAAATCTTTAATATCTTCTCCAAAGAACTCGGTTTCAGGAATGCTACTGAAATTCCAATCTGACTCTTCAAAGATTTCCATGTCAATCTCTTTTTTAACTTTCATTTCTCAATATCAACCCTCTTTTAATGTCCATCTCTACATTTCCTAATGAAAAACCAAATAGTTTTACTGGTTTCGATTTGGACTTGCTTTGAATAACAGTAGATTCAAAAATTCCTAAATTATCGGATTTTGAATCATGATATTCAATAAGACTTCCAATTATTTCGCCTGTTTTATCACGTATCACGTAATCGTCATTTCTCAATATAACTATCGATGAAATCCCCGAATTCTTGTTTAATGTCCCACAGATAAATGGAACTCTAAACATATCTCCAACATGCATTTCTAAAGGTCGATTTTTCGGCAAAGATATCGACAAAGAATAAGCCCTACAAAGTAGCACCATCTGGGCTATTAAACAATAGGTCAACCACTCATAAAAAGTACCTCTGTGATACCCCTTTTCATGAAACTTGTAATATTGCTTTAAATAAGGAATTGTCTTTGACACTCTTGACAAATTCGATTCTTTTACAGCAAAATCATCAGTTATTCCTAGGTTTATAGAAAATTTCTTAGCAATGGCTATCATATCTGTAAGACTGGAAAATACTAATCTCTGACGATAAACCTGAATCTTAACTCTATGTAATTCATTGTCTAAATAACTTGCTATATTTACCCTGCTTAAACTGCCTACCTCCTTGACTTTAGATACCCTCTTTAAATACTCACAGAACATAATCAAGATGTCTATATTACTGCTCTCCACATAACAGCTATTGACCGTAAAACAAACAGCTATGTCTTTCATAGCTGCCGCATAAACTAAGTCACCTGCCATCGGAAAAACTATCTTGACTTGACTGTTCTGTATCATATCACTGAATTTACTCATTTTTCCTCCTTATCAAACAAAAATAAGGTGTATAGATACACTACACACCTTACAAACAGATTTATTTTATTTAAAAATAAATTCATCACTCAAAATATTTGATATAACCCATATCCATAGATTCCACTTCACTTCGACTATCTCGATATTCTAACAGCATTTCACGAACAGAATCCGCATCAAACCATGCTATTAAATTATCTATATCCTTAATCTTAATCATTGATTTCTTACTTACTTCTGATTCTTCCGCTGTACTCGACTCCTCTTCCTCCCTTGTACGGAAATCAACTACCCCACTTAGCTTGATACCAGTTGCGTTCTCCGGAACTGCCCAACCGAAAGACTTATCATGCCTGTTTAATGCTCGTCTCCCGACGGCATCGTTATCTGGGATATAAAGCACCTTTTTAAATATCTTTAAAATCTCTCGCTTTTCCCTAGAAACTGTACTACCCATTGTAGCCATTGCAGGCAAACCGATTGCTCTCAAGCTTAAACAGTCGAAGATACCCTCAACTAGAAAAACTAAACCGTCATATTCTTCAAAGCTCTTGCGAATAGCATCATCTGCATTGAAAAATAATACATCTTTTGAGAAAAACGGTGCAGGACAAGTAATATATTTCTTGTTATCAGGATAGTACCCGATTAGGGTTATTAGTCTGCCATCTAAATTTCTGACTGGAATGATAAATCTATCATCTAGCAGAAACCGTTCAGTCTTTGTTGCAAGACCAAGCTCATCTGCCATTTCGCCTAGATACAGCTTGTTATCGACAACACAACTGCATATCTTCAATTCTCTAAGCAAATCTGCTTGCTCTCCATCCTTTGTATAACCTCTCAAAGTGCAAAGCTCGTTGACAGATTCATCTACATCGAACTGGCTCTTGATATATTTATACGCTTTATCAAGACCCTCACAACATTTTTTATAATATGGGAATACTTCATTCTGTCTCATACGATTATCGTCATAACTCCATTCTGTGTTGAACTGTTCTGGGCAATCATTCTGCCGATGTTTCTATCTGAAATTCGATTCTGTTTAAGGAAAAAACCACGCTCGCCATAATACAAGACAGTACCAAATGCATCTTTTACAACAACCTTCGAAACTCTGGCATTTCTAACAAGATGCAATACGGTATAGATTTCTGTATTCAAAATCTTCTTATACTCTGCACAGATGCTCCAATCGTTTATAATCAGTGTATTCTGAAACTCCCAACCTGACTTTTCCATCTCTTCACGGTGATTTTCAAACTCCTCGTTTGTTCTGTACATGTAAGTTACTAATTCTGATTTCTCCACTACTTTCATAACAGACCTCCGATAGATTTTCCTTTCACAATTGATGCAAACTTTCTGGCTTCCGAAAGCTGTGAGCTGTTAGATACCCCAACATCACCAATGATATATAACATATCCTTCGCCAATGACCACTGGGAATATAGCATATTCCTTGTTACAAAGCCTGTGTTTGACGTATTTCCAACTAGTGAAATAATCAGTTTATTTCTATGCGTAAAACTTTTCTGTGTTGTCCCACAATAGAACAGCTTAAACCTACTTCTGTCACCACCTACAAATGTCACAACATCACTGTTCTCGCCAGAACTCAGAAAGGCGTGATACAACACATAAAAATATGCTTTGTTCTCTGTGTCATAATAACGGACTACAACGAAATATCTGTCCTTTCCTGCAAAAATACTATCACTTCGCAATGAATTACTATCTGCATTGCAAGAATCAAACACGCATATAGAAGCAGGATAAATTGCATAAACTACCCCAACTGAGCCTTCGGAAATACCAGTCTTACTACTCTGTTTAAACACTGTCCCGTCAATAGAATCATATCTCTGGCAATCAAGATACCCACTTGTATGAAGTACCCTATCTCCTAGCCTGTACATAACTCCACTCTTATCATTACATGAAGATTTCCATATAAAATTCGTGGTGTTCGATGTGTTAAACACACCTCGCAGGATATTGTTCATGTTATAACTTCCAAAATTGTATGACTCTTTATCAACTGACGTTACAACAGAAATATCTCTAGGCTTTACAATTCCGGATAATAAGTTAGCACTAGACACCTTGCTTTGCAAAACACTAAACTCCGCCTTTGTAATACTGCCTGCATGATACTTACACAGCAATGAAGTGATGACTGGAATATCTTCATTATCACAATCAATCACCGCACAGTTTCCAGCAGTATGAACAGAACCACCTGACAAAATCGATACTGCATTATTAGAGATACCCGATTCTGATGTGCAACTTAAACACTCATGCGGTAGCAATCTGTAAATATCTCTATAGAATTTTTCAAACTTACTACCAACTACACGATTCTTATCTCCTGCAAAAACAACATAGGCAGTATCTTTTATACAGCTCAGCATTTGAACTGCTGACTCCATAGACAAACATTCTGCATTATCAAATATAATAAAATCAGCACTTGAAATACTGCTGGTATTAGTACCCCCTGCAAAGAAATCATAGCTATATGGCTTTCTGTACTCCGTAGAAGCACCTGAATAACAAATATAGTTGAAATTGCTGTCTGCTTTTATCTTCTTCAGCACATATGCAATACAACTGAAAACTGTCATTTTATCAGAGCCGTAAATGCAATCCAAAACAATAACATGATGATTCACACAAGAGATAACCGCATTCCTTGATACATCTTGCAGTTTTACATTTGAACTCTCCTCAAATTCGTAAACATACTTCATGATTGTTTCAGTAGCATATTCAGATGTCCTAGCATTAGCAGATAATCTATGCACATTTTCATAGAAGTTGCTCTCCATAGAAAACTGCTTAAAATCAGATACAAATAATTTCTCAACACCTGTTTCGTCATCTGTAAACATAAACTGGACGAGTACCCCTAACTTTATTCCATCCTGAATTGACTGAGAAAGACAGCTCTTATCCACAACACGGATATATCCACTATATTTTGTTATAAAATTTGACTTTTCTGTATATCGGAATGAATCATCTGTCAGCTCATCACAAATAAAATCCTTCAGCATATTCTGTGTATTCTCAGATAGGTAAATACCAGTTTCACGAATTTTATCGTATCTTTGATGCGTAATAAAGCTGCCTAAGATTCTGGATTCCAAATCTTCAATAGAAAGATAACTATCGTAATTATAATTGCTTCTCAGCATTGTTACTATAGATAGGATACCCCTGTAAGCCTGTATTGACACATTGGAAATACTAGCTTCATCAGATTCTGCATGACCTAAGCACATAGCAAGATACTCGCATTCCTCAAATGTAATCTTATCACTCAGGATACCCAACAAATACGCATTCTCATTTACGATCTTAGAAAACGAAATCTTGTTATCATATAGATACTTCGCTACGCTCGTAAGCATTAATGCAGATAATCCTGTAATGTGACTTAGTACCCCTGCATATAGAACTTCTGGATTTGATAAATACTTCTTGACTATATCAAGTGCAAATCCTGTTGCATTCGTATCTTCTCTAACTGTGAAATCACCATCTGCAAACTTATTTAGGATTTCAACTGCTGTATCAGACAAGAAGCTCCACAAGGGCAGACCTTGATATTCCTGATTTAAGTTCACACCACAAGATGAAAGATACCCCTTGATAATGCTCTTACCAGTTGCATAATATAATCTGTTCTGCGTAGTATATGAATCTGCAAGCTTTTTGAAGCAGTATTTCGTGTACTTATTTGAATCAGTAATAGAATATATGCTTCTCAAAGATGCTACAAATTCATCTCTCTTAGCTGCATTCTCTGTGTCAATGCTATTTAATACTTCTAAGGACTCTGTTAAATCATATCCTTCCGAGGATGAAAAATCTAAACGATGAGAACTCGACTCGCTCACAGAATTTATTACCTCTGGCTTCTGGTCGACTGTATCATTGAGTAAATTGCTTGGATTGCTTACTGATATACTCTTGTTATCAGAGTAAAATCTGCTGATATTTAAAACTTCATCTGGGTATATAATTTCACCTGCATCAGCACTTTTCATGATATATTCGAGTACCCTGTTCCCTGCTGTGAAGTGATTCTCGTCCAAATCATATACTGTAGTAGCATGAACTCCCCAGTCTTCCTTTACTCTGTAAAAACTAAACATAGCTGCAACAGAGGAATCCTGAACTCTCGTAGCTAAACGAAATGTGCCACTGCACATATACCAGTCATTCACCATTATAGTATCATGTGCAAAAATAGCCATGCTCCCGTTGACAAAATAGATATTATCCTGCGCCTCAAGACCTAGAGATTTCAGCTCTTTCGCATAATACCCTAGGTTGATTGCTATTGCCTCAAAATTATAGCACTGAATACCCTCGTCCTTTATGACATCTGGTCTTAAGGAAATAGGCTCTGGTATGACATCAGTAATCTTGCCATAAACACGAACATTATCAAGCTTGTTATTATGCAACTTACAAAACTCGATAATGTCAATGTAATCAGTTGTTCTCATCTGTTTCACCCTTACTTTCTAAAAATTGATTTAACTCGTCTCTTGTAATACTTCCGTCAAAAACTGCGTCTAGCGAACTGCGAAACCGAACTTCCATGTACAATGAAATAAATGCAAGACCAGCCACCACAATCCAAAACGAAAATGAAACCTCTCCATAGCTCTTAAAGAAATTTCTCTCAGAAAGAAAAACAAAAAGTGGCAGAGAAGTAAACATGTAATATACAAAATGCTTTACCCAAACAATATTTCTCGGCTCAGTAGCACGAATAAAATTGAAATAATCCAATCTCGGTTCTAACTCTTCACTCGTGTCATTCAAAACTCTCGAAGCAAGCTTCAATCTATGTATATAACCAAACAAGTCCTGCTTGATTCCAAAGACATAAAATACAACAGTTACCAAAATCATCAGCAAATAAGTTAGCATAATTATACTCCTTAGACAATAAAAATAGGTAGTGAAATACTATCACTACCTATAATAAATATCAATATAGTTGTTAAACATGCTTTAGGCTTTACTCAATGCTTCGAAAATACTTCCTGTATCTTCAACATCAAATATACAACTACCTCAAATATCTTACCGCTTATTAAAAGTACCCCTATTGCAACACCAACTAGGCATACAATTATAATATCTCGATGTACTACAACCTTTCTCTCCTGATGCTTATCGTTAAACGTTGACTTTCTATCATCTGGTGAAATTCTAAGCTTGCCGAAAGTCAAAATACCAAGAGCATCTAATTCAATGAAATTATTGATTCTATCAAACTGATACGCTATGTAAAGCAGTATCGAATATATAGTTACTAATATCCCGATAATCATAACAACTGCCCTTGGATAACGTAAGCTCCTGTCATCCTCTGCATACTTAATATTCTTCTTCCATGAACTAAGCTCTGTAAGGTCTTTCAACGGCAAGTCAAAACTACTCGGCAGGCAAAGTGCCTCCTCACTTATACCAGATGCAGATGAAAAATACCCCTCATCAAGCAATTTTCCACCTTTCACAGTCATTAAAGAAACTGCACTGCCGTCTAACAGTCCATTCTTCTTATTGTCTCCTGAACTATCATCATCTGAAATTGATGGTTCGCTACCTGTATATAACTTATAAAAAGCTTGTGCAAATTTTTCACGTTTACGCAAGTCCTGATATTCTCGATTATTTCCAGCATAAACTTCTCCGCCACCAACAGCACGCTCATAACAAGCACAGAACTCACCAGTAGCCATTACAACGTCTTTCATCTTTTTGAAAGCATCTAACCCTTGATATGTGCCAAACGATGAAAAATCGTACTCCCAAGTAGAAGCTATCAAGAACAACGTCTGCCCTTTTACCGATTCCGGTTCTAACGGTGGATTCTGCCCCTTACACCAATTTATGCAGTTTGCAACTTGGTCACTTGACATCTGAAATAAACCCTGATGGTCATCTCCTTCGAATATCGGCGTAAACATAGACTCTTGGTCTGCATTACCAAGTACCCCTGCGGCAGCTGCCTCAGAAAAACCATTCTTAATTAGAATGTCCCATAACTCCTTTGCATTTTTTAAGTTCTCCTCTGGTATCTCATCTGGCATACCACCAGCAAATACAAACATCTGATACCCTACTGGGCTGACTGCATAGCAGAAAAAAGATATCAAAACTGAGATAAATAGAAGTACCCTTGCTAAAGCTGTCTTAGTCTTAGAATTACTCATTGCTATCACCTCCAGATGTTCTGTTTGCATCTGATGAGAATAATGCATAGGCAATTGTCACATCTTCCACCTTTTGCAACTTGATATTGCATGCATACGCCGCAAAATTCAGTGTATCTCTAGCATTCGGATAGAAATTGAAAGGCTCGTAAGTATTCTTTAAAATTATCAAGTTATCATTTACAGTATCGTCATCTGAGAACGAACAAATGCAGCATGTTTTCTCCATATCAAGATATTTTATAAAATGCAATTTCTTAAATATCACTGTAGAATCTTCCGATGCACTGGATAAAAATGTGGTTAAATAGTTCCATGAATCCTTGTCACTTGGTAAACTCAACTGCTGCCATGTGCTATAATCAATCACATGGTCATATTTTATATCTGTATACCAGCTAAAGTCCATCTTGCTATAATCTAGCACATCTGCAAACTCCTCTGGTGTCATATCACTTAAAGAGTCTGGCATGCTTTCAGAAAGCTCTGACTCTGTAGACGAACTTTCCTTCGTCTGCCCATCGATACTAGTAGTATTAGTATAAACTTCTTCATATTCACTTGATTCAGAAGTAAACTCTTCTGCTATACTGCTATAATCAGCATTATTTTCTAGCTTTTCTCTCTGTTTCTGAATCTTTCTTTCCTCACTAAATAAATCATCTGGTAGAAATGCAAATATCAATACTCCAGCTAGAACTAAGCCTGAAATAACAGCTATTAAAATCTTTTTCTTCTTACTGTTGTTTTCCTCCATAAATACACCTCCTAATAAAGATACCCTTATTAGAAGCGTATTTATAAAATAAAAAGAGTCCTCATCGCATGAATGAGAACTCTTGATAAACAATATAACTAAAAAATAGAATTAAACGTATTTATCAGCAAATTAGCAATCGTATTTGCCCTCCCTGAAATCAAAAGTATTCCGACTGACACTCCTATCAATGTTACTGCGACTATATCCCTATGTACTATAACTTTCTTAGACATATTTTTATCATTATAATTTGATGTCTTGTCATCCGGAGAAACCTGTAATATGCCGAATGTTAAGATTGGTAAAAGTTGCAACTCAATAAAATTGTTAATCCTATCAAACCAATAAGCAATATAAAGTAGTATAGACCATATTGTCAAGATAATACCGATAAATAAGAACACTTTTATAGGTGTCGTATAATACCTTTCGTCCTTTGCATAACTAATATTATCTGCCCAAGAAACCAACTGCTCTCTATCAATATACTGTAACTCAGATATATCCGGCAACGCTATGGCAGATTCATTAATTGCATGCCCAGAAACAAAATTACTCTCCTCCATGAGCTTAAAACCTGTAATACACATCCCTATGCTGCTTGCAGCATCTGCCTTACTACTATTGTTATTTGATATCGATTTACCACCTTTAACACCCTCAGTAACAACCTTTTCAAAGCCATGCTTTACTTTAAAGTTTTTCGCATTTGCAGTGGCATCATAAACTCGAATATAAGCAATAGACCTTCCGGTTAAATAAGCGTCATAAAAGCCTTCTACGCCGGAACACCACAGTTCTATAACATGATACGGATTATCACAATGGAAAAATCTTGAGTACTGCGGAAGCTTTAATGCAGCTCTCTGATAAGCAATACCGTCTTGTGCTGAAGAAGCATCATGTAAATCCTCCGCTGGGTCTGCATTACTATGTACCCAACCTACAGCGTCACCCATAATAAAATGAAGCACGGTATTATCCGTCAAGATAACATCCAGCAAGAAACCATTCGCCATTGCACCACCAATATTTGCACCTCTGCCAGCATATGATGACATAGAATCAATTCCAGAATAATTAAATAGCCCAAGTGGAAATGCAGCTATATAAAATGTTGTCCCGTTAATCTCAATATAATTTAAGCCTAACTTGGAATCCATTTTAACTGTCGAACCCCACATTGTTGCACCTGATTTATTAAACTCCAAATTAACCTTTGGATACATAATCTCATTTATTTTTGGAACTGTACTATCACCTTGAAAATAATATTGTCCAGTAGTTAAAGCGGATGTAGCATAACCACCAATATCACCAAGTGAAAGCTTATATGGAATATAAACATCATAGTACCCCACGTTTTCAAACGAAGTCTCTATACCACTATCCCCAAATGGGTCGTCATACGCTTCGCCATTGTTGCCACCATCTGCTGCACTTACATAAAAACCTGTACAACTGCAAAATAAAAATACAACTGAAACAATGCTATAAAAAATCAACTTCCATCTTTTAAACTTCATATTATCACCTCACAAGAAAACTATAGTATCGCTGACAAAATATAAAATGCTAAACTAGTTATGAAAGATACCCCTGCTAGCGTGACTAGATGTCTTGGCTTAAACTCTGAAACTCCTGATAAACCATCGTCATATACAGCATATTTTCCAAATGTTAATCTACCTATAAAATCAAAATCTTCGTTATTCCTATCTACAAAATAGCCTATAATAACTAGAATAAAATAAAGCAAGGTTAACGTGCCGACAAGTATGAGAACAACCTTTAATAAAACTTTCCATAAAGGTTTCTTATCTTGTACCATTTTAGAAGATACGTTTTCGTAATCTTCATCCTCTGTACTAGTTGCAACATTAATGTTATTGGTATCCTCGTCTGCTAAAACTTTTGCTAGGTCATAATCATTTAAAACACCTAGACCAGAAAGCTCGTCTAAAGATTTATCTGAATAATGACCTGAAATGAAACCTGACTCACTTTTAGCACCATCTTCTATATTTGATTCATTGCTCTGAGTACCGGCTTTAACATTCAATATGAAACTCAAGTTTTTACAATTATCGTATGTCACGCTCAACTCCGTAGATAAATCTGCATCAAAAACACGTACATATGATACCCTTGTCGTTGACATATTCAAGCTATATGAAGTTAAGCCATACTTAACTGCAATCTTATTGATGCAATCTTCTGACTCCCCATAAAATTTAATAAAATCACCAGAAGATTTATCTACTAAGTTATTGTAGCTGCTAACTGCATAATCATCATTTGTATTCTCAAACTCAGAAATTACAGCTGCATGAATAACAGTTCCATCTTCAAGATATAGATTAGTTAAGATACCCTCAGAAAGATTATTATCAAAACCGTTATCTGTATTGAACTCAAATTCTGGCATACTAACTAAATAATATTGCACACCAGAAGCACTTGTTATATAAGCACAACCAGTATCCAGTTCAAAAGAATACCCCTCTAAATCAATATCATTTCCAGCATACCCTATCTTTTCCCCAATAAAATTATTTGCTAAAATATCGTTATCGATACTCGTAAATTCGGAAACTCTTTTCCCAAAAGGTAAATAACAATCATAATAATCTATGTCAGAGTATTCACAAGGTATCTGTGCCTCTCCGTATGGACTTTCTGATACCCCTCCTGTATTATCATACACAACATAATCTAATGCACCTACTGAAAACTCCTGAGATAAACATAACACTGTTGCCAAAAATAAAGGAACTGAAAATAACCTACATAAACACTTTTTACTTAGTCTCATTTTCAATCCCCCTAAATATGAAAGTCGAACCAGCATTCTCAACAATATTACATGAATCAGCATCTATAGTTGTATACTCTTGGCTACCTATGTGCCGTAACTGCTTAGAAAAATATGTCTTACTAAACCATGTATTCGTATCATCAATAATTACATAAGTATCAGTATCACCTAACTGAACTACAGTGTAATAATCATCAACTACAGCAATGCACACTGCATCTTTTACAATATTGACAGACTTACCAGCTTTTAATGAGCTAACTACATCATCTGTATCAACAATAGTATAGCCTTTCTCATCAGTACCAACTGCATTAAACATGGAAGATAAATCACATGACTTGATAAAATCAATAACTTCATCATATTTTTTCATATCTGACTCAGATACATAACTGTCCACCTCAGTATCATAGTCAGTTCCACCAAAGACAGTATTAAACTTGCAGTAATCTCCATCTTCATCGATAATTGTCAGCACCTGCATATCACTCAAAGCATTTTGATTATTTATATTCTTCATGTTTTTAGAACTAAATAACTTATCCGGCAGAAAAATCAAAACTAAAACAGATATTAAAACTGCAACTGCTATGAAAATAGAAAGATACCCCTTCTTCACCAACATAATTGCCCCCTAACAAACTAAAGTTATATTAGTTATTAGAGTATTTGTAAAACAAAAACAGACTCCCAAAAGGAAGTCTGATCTTATATATTTAAAGGAAACTTGACGTTCTTCGAATCTTTAGATTCGAAGATTCTTGCTTCTGCGACCTCGTAACCTACTATCTCCACAAGCGTACATGTTCGGACTCGACCAACCCTACAATATCAATATATTTTACAAAACAATCTGAAACTAGTCAGAATTGTTAAAGTTCATCATGGACTCGATAATTCGTTTGCCTTCAAAAAGTATATTATCAGCTGCATTTTCGTCTCTGTTGTGATATGTACCACAATTAGGGCAAGTCCAGTATCTAACATACAAATCTTTTGTAATCGGATTCTTAAATCCACAACAGCTACAAGTCTGTGAACTTGGATAATAAGTATTAACTCTAATATAAAACCTAGCATACCAAACAGACTTGTATGCAATCTGTCTTGTTAGCTCATACCATGATGCATCAGCAATGCTTTTTGCAAAATGATGATTCTTTATCATATTAGATACTTTTAAGCTCTCACTCACTATCAGTTGGTTTTCCTGAACTAGTTTATGAGAAATCTTATGAAGATTATCCTTTCTGATATTAGTAATCTTTTCATACAATACTGCTATTCTATGCCTCTGTTTGCACCAATTGTTGCTAAACTTCTTTTTATGTGATAGCTGTCTTTGCAGTTTTGCAAGCTGTTTTTCATACTTGCACAAAGTCTTTGGATTTTCAAAATGCTCTTTATCAGAAGTAATAACTAATTCCTTAATACCTAAATCCAGACCAATGTCTTTATCTGACCTTTGAAGTTTTGCCACCCAAGTCTCAACATTAAAAGATATGAAGTACTTTCCACTAGGAACTTGTGAAACAGTTGCATTCTTTATATTTCCTAAAATTGGTTGAGATTGCTTCATCTTCACATACCCAATCTTAGGTAATTTAATATGTTTATTTGCAATAGAAATAGAGCCTTTTTGATTATAAGTAGTATATGACTTATGATTATCATGTTTCTTTTTGAACTTAGGATACCCTACAGAAGCATCACGAAAGAAATTCTTAAAAGCAGTATTAAGGTTACGATATTCACTTGCTAATGCCAGACTATCCACTTCCTTTAAAAATGAATATTCCGACTTATAAGAAGCTGGTTGTGTATCAAGACTTTCTTTATATTCTTCATAATATGAAATCTTATCCGCAAGCATATTATTCCAAAGAAATCTACAGCAACCAAAACATTTCTGAAAGAAAGTCTGCTGTTCCTTATTAGGGTATAATCTAAACTTATAACCTTTCATAATCTTATGACAGACCAAACCATCAATTTCAAAAACGCACTCATCATTAATTAAAGATACCCCTTTAATTTTCACTCCTATCTGAACATAATAGATAATATCTAAAAATGAGTATGACTCTACAACACCATCTTCAGTATCTAATACATTATACATATTATTGCTTTTAGATATTATCTCAAACATAATACTACTTTCCTTCTTCTAATTCCAAGATTTTCTGTATCATATACAGAATATGTTCTGGAGTATTTCTCCAACCTTGTTCCCAAGCTTGTAAAGTCTTTAATTGAATATGAAACCTTTTTGCAAACTGACTTTGGCTAAGCCCAGTTCGTTCTCTTAATTCTAAAATAGTAACATTTTTCATAGTTATACTATACCACATTGTGGGACGAATTGCAAGTGTATCTCAAAATTAAAAAAAAAATATCATAATAACTTACTCCTTTCAAATTTGAAACTTAAAAGAGTAGTTCTATATTAGATTTTCAACACAAATTCTGCAAAGTATATCTAACTTAGGTAGAGATTTAGGCTGGCTGTCATCAATCGAACCTAAAGGTTCGAAGTTTTTCCAGCTAAAGTATAAACTATAATAACTCGCCTACTTTATAGATACTTTAGACTGGTAAAGATACCCTTTCTCAGACCGTCAGGAAATCTCCGTCAATTCTTACACTGCTTCCAGACGTATCTGTCATCATTGACTCATCTAGCGACTGAGCCAAACCTGTCATAACACTGTCAAAGCAGTCTACCTTGTGAACTACATAAGCTACAACAGTTCTGCACGGGTCTGCAAATTCACCGTGATGCTCTACAATGATAGACTGCAGGTCTCTGAACCATTTCTCGTCATATGCACTCTCGATATCTGCTCTGTACTTATAGAGAATATCAAGACCAAGAATGCGATGGCTGATAGCTGAATTCGGCTGGTAAACACCATAGTTCATCTCCATCGTCTTTCCAATGTCATGTAACAAAGAACCAATCATATACAAGTCCTTACGGTCTTGCGAATTCTTATTCTCTCCGTCCGTAAGCAGGTTCGGATAGGTCTGGAGTACCCATGACATCAGGCACAAAACCTTAAATGTATGCACCATAAGACCTGACTTGCAATTGTCATGATGTGACTTTGCTGCAAACTCCTCGGCAAATCTATCAAACAGCTCCGCATCGTCAAACAAAATCTTGCTTGCAAGAGAGTACCCTTTCTCAGATGTGTTTGCTTGCACAATCTGCTTCAGAGCATTTGCATAAGCATCCTTCTGATAACGTACTTCAAGGAACTGACTAGGTGTATAACCATCTACAGCTACGATAGTGTCAACTACAATGGAAACTGTACCGTTGTACTCATCGAAAGAACCACTAATCATACTTGGACAATTCGAGAAATCGTTGTTTTTAAGCATCGAAAATGCTGAACTCTGCCCCCAAGCCTTAAACGGAATCACGCTGCCAGACTGCATCTGACCTTCGATATACTCCTTGCCATTCTTCGTAAGCTTTACGGAATATCCTTTTACCAGAATAACTCCGTTTACCGGAACGCCGCCTTTCGCTTCTTTAATAACCTTTTGACTGATTACACTCATTTGTATCTCCTCTTTTAAATGTCAACGTCTAGTGAAAGTATCCTCCACAACAGTATCGTTGGTATCGTCTACTGATGTAGATACCCTGTCATCTAGCTCCGGACTAAATTCATATACATCATCGGCATCAGCAGCGTCAATGACTTCTGCTGAAACCTTCTTAGAATCTGACTCCTCGCCATATAGCGAAACTAAAATATCCTTATTTTTCTTATGTACATAAGTCAAGGTGACGAAATAATCTGACTTACAACTTTCATTGTACTTCATAATATTTCTTACAATCTTTTGTGCATAGAATGAATCTGCAATGCAAGAATCATTGATAATATTGATAAAGTCAGGTAATTTACTGAACTCAGATAAGTTATACTTCTTTGTTCTGTATATTGCATCACAAAGGTTTTCCTTTGAAATACATATTCTTACTTTACAAATCTCACATCGTTTATAGCGTCTGTAGAAGCAATAAACTCTGTACAGCTTGTTTCTGTGACAAGCATCGTGAATCGCATAAAATACAAGTCCCAACAGCAACATCGTACTCATGTAATTACCAATCGTTATCGTATTTGAATTCATGATGCTAATAACAGACAAAGCTACAATAATACAAATACCAAGAACAATGAAATTTAGATATTGTCGCAAACTTCCATAGTCTTTGGCATTTGCAAGGTTAATACCCCATATTGCTTCTTGTTCATCCAAACTCATTAGGCTCTCCTCCTACCTACTCGGATAGAACGTAAAGATACTCACCTCGCAATTCTGTATCTTTATCGAACATCCCTACAATACTATTGTCACTAAATAGTCTAAGGAAAGCCTTTACTTGTCTTGAACCAAGTTTACCTAATTTCAGAACCTTTTCGCCATCTTTATAATAAACCGAAACAGGTGTAAGTGAGCTATTCGAGTTCTGAGATGCATTAAATAAATTAGCCAAAACTTGCAAGCGGTTTAACTGTACTGGGTGCTCCTTTGTATTCTCTAAAAGAAAAAATGGATAAGATACCCCTTCTTTTAGGAACTTACTGATTTTACCTGAAATTCCCTCGACAGCAAAGCTACGCTCGTCTTCGTAAACTTCTAGCTTCTGCACTGGAAACAACTCCTTTCGCTTACTATCCCTGAGCTGGCGTTACTTTGCACTTGTCGAACCAATCTTCCACACAGCAAGTACCCCAATTCCAACAGTCTCGCTCCCTCATAGAAGCTACCGAAACACCCTTCTGTGTCTTGTTATCCACAGAAACTGCAATGCCTCTTTCTCTTGGAATATGAAATAAACCGAACAAACTGTCGCCTCTTAGACCTACAGATAGTAAAGTTACTTTCGTCTTTAAAGAAGTACTAGTAAGGTGACTTCCATAATAAATATCTCTATCAACCTCAACCATTCCATTCAACGAAAGTACCCCAGTCGTAGCTAAAACTCCAGATGAAATCTGGTATTTTTCAGGTCTACCTACAAACACGCAACAGGACTTCCTGTCTATTTTACAAGATACGTATTTTAGAGGAATCTCTGAGTCAATAAGCTCCTTGTCAAAGTAAACTACATTGTTTGGAATGTACTTCACCATGAACTTGTCCTCTGACTGCTTCTTTGATAAACTCTGTATCAAGATATTATTGCTATTTCGCTTTCTGAGTGCAGTAACTTCAACCTGTTCACCCATTGTCATAGCGTAATAGTTATCTTTAATGACAGAATTATTCAATATATCAGTTCTACTCAAACCGAATAATTCCATAATATTAACTCCTATTCAACGCCTTAAAGTACATAATATACATCTGCTGAATAATCGCTACATCTTCGGAACGCAAATATGCCTCCGTTTCATACAATTTCTCAGCATCACTATCCTTGAATCGGATGCGATACCCCTGCTTGTCCATATTGGACTTAGACTTGATGAATGCCATATACTGATTAGGCACTAACTTCAATGTCACGACTTCATTTTCAGTATCTACATACAACCCAAGACTATCTACACGTCTGTCCATTGCATCAATAGTGTCATCACCACTATCATCTGCCGTAATATTTACCTCCGCACTGGACTCCGTATCATTATCAGTATTACTTGTGCTTGCCACTGATGCACTAGTATCAATATTCAAAACATTGATTCTTGCTCTATCTACATCGTGCAAAGCACAATATAAATCAATTGCTGCCTGCGTCTCAATCGTATCTTTCTTGCTCTTCAGAACAATATCAAATTCCTTGTAAGGATTAAAAGATATAAAATCAGTACCCTTCACATAAACAGGACAGCTGATATAATTCTTCTTCAACTCGGATACGAAATCATCCAGATGTTCCTTCAAAATTGCCTGAACTTGCTCGGAACTCTCAAGAGTATCAAAGTCATCAATAGATACCACATTGTCCTTTAGAACCTGTTTTAGTGCAATTTGATACAGTGTAATATCTTCCTTGACAACAGAAACCAATGCACTATTTAATGCAGGCTTAATTTCATTTCCTTGTGCGTCTTCCTTTGTCAAACCGTTCTCTACATGACGAACACTAAAATCTCGAAGAATATCATCGATGTCTTCGCACAAATGATGCCCGTTTCCGTCCCATCTCGGATAACCGTTTTCACCGTATCTGTCTACTAATTCCCACTGTAGCTGAATAGGTAACTCCGTCTTCTTTGCCTGATACCAGCTCATGCCGAAACCAAAACCCATATACAACGGACACCAACCTTCGATTTTTACCTCGAACTCTTCTCGCAGAGCCTTCAGGAAAACCATTGGGTCAATGCTGTTATGCACCTCAAGCAACAGCTCGTCATGGATAAAACCTGGAAATAGAACTCTACCTAGCCAACCTTCCTTGCAAACTCTCAGAAATACCCGACCTACTGCAATCTTGTAAATATCTGCCGCAGTATTATGCGTTACAATGCCGTTAGCTGCATAGTACCCCTTATCAGTATTGCAAACGTCATACATGTCAATGTACTCGTCTGTGATATCAACGGAATCTACAACGATAAAGCTTGTCGTCTTGCAAGGCAGATTCATGCAAATCACGTCATAAAATACGTCTACATCATCACTATCAATTGTAGTAACATAATAGTTCTTGACACTGTCAAATTTCATGGTTGCACAAATACCGAAAAACATCAGCAGATTTACAATGGACTCACTGAACTCTTTACTATAGCTATCAAAGATAAGGCTGCTTTCCTGTGCATTCTCATCTGCATTAAATACAGCTTTCAGATACCCCCTTGCGAACTCTGTATCCTGCAAAAGTTCTCTCGGAACTTCATGATTCCCATCTGCAAAGTTTTCCAAAGTCGTCTTTCCTGCATTATAACCAGCTTCAAAAACAGCGTCTACGAATACTACAGATGTATTAGATTTTCTGTATTCACTGGAAATCCGAACTGCATCTCCAGATTTCAAATCTCTGCATTCTACAAACTCAAATGAGCCATCTTCCTTAAGAACCTTGAACTTGTGAATCGGACTGCAAGTGAAAGATACCCCGTTTGAGAACTGAATTACACACTTCTGCTTGCGACCAGAATAGCAAATATCCCCTGCTGTCCAGTCATATCCGTTCCAAACACCAAGGTTATATCCTACTACGTCCTTGATTCGTACAAAGCCAAGCTGTTTAGTTTGAATCAACGTATCTCCAGATAAGCAACCCTGAATAATTGCATTACCAGCCTGTCGTCTAATAGCAGGAATACTAAACTTGTTTCGGAAATAATATCTCCGGCGACCAAAATAGGTTTCTGTGTAGCCGTTTGCTACCGCCTTATCACGTGCATTCTCGAAGAAGAATTCTACGTCTTCCTGACCACCTGCAAAGTATTTCTTATGCAAATCGGCTGCCTTACGTGTATTTTCCTCAGATGCTTCACCAAAGATTCTCACGCCCAGAGATTCGTTACCCATACCATACGGGATACCGAAGTTAAAGCCCTTTGCAGTCTTACGAAGCTCCGGTGTAACTGTTGCATAGGGAACTCCGTACATTCTTGCAGCTTGATATGTGTGGTAATCGAAATCGGGGTCATAAAAACCTTCTTTAATCATCTTGTTACCAGACATATTACCAGTAACACGATACTCAACAGAAGAATAGTCCGTATCTGCCATGTAGTACCCTGGTCTTGAAGTTACATACTTTTTAACTGTATCGTTATAAGACTGGTAATTCGGCTTCTTAATAGAAACTCGACCAGTTGTCGTACCGTACTGCTGTACCTCGCTAAAAATATAACCATCTGGAGTAGCAAGACTATCAAACTGGCTGATGATTTTACGAATCGCATCTGCGATACGATAATCTAATAGGTAATTTACAAACGGATATTTCGGTTTATCGTTAATGTCAGTAATCTTAGCAAGATAATGCAAGACTTCCTTACTTGTTGTAAGTCTACCCGTTCTTCTATCTCTCTGCTCAGGGATACCCAGCTCCTCATACATGATTCTTGTCAACTGCTTTGAAGAACTAGGATTGAACTCGTAGCCGACAATATCGACCATCTTCTGCATTGCCTTCTTCATATCAGAAGCAATATCTGCACTCAAGGATTCCAGTCTATCAATGTCAATTCGATGTCCATAGAATTCCTGATAAGCTACAGCCAAACTAAAGGTAACTTCAATACGATAAACACGCTCTGCATTGTATTTCCGAAGCAGGTCGTTGTCCTTTACATATACGAAGATACCCCTTGTATTGTCAGTGTCGGCACAGGCATATAATCTAACAAGCTCTTCTGGCAAATCCCAGAATGCAATATCGTTCTCGCCCCATGAATTACTTCTCACAAGGTCAGACAGCTCCAGCGAATCTCTACCAAGCAACAGTCTTGCATTCTCTTTCAAGCTTAATTTGAAGTTTTCCCTATCTTCACCAAGCGTAAGTGCAAGCATAGCCATAGTATCTTCAACGAAGTTTGCATTGATATTATAAATATAGCAAACCTTCCAGTCGAATGCGATGTTATGACCTACAAGCCGCTTGGATTCCAGCAACTTCTTCAATCTATTCATAACGAAGAAATGGTCTCCGTTACAAAGATTTTTGACTGCTTTCATCTGTAATGGGAAATAATAAGACTCGCCGTCATCAACAGATAGGATAATTCCTACACACTGGTCTGCTTGTCCAATTCTGCTCTTGAAATTGATGTTCAAACCTGTTGTTTCCGTATCGCAGTAAAGATAAGTGTTATCAGATATATTTTCAAATCTCTGCACAAGGTCTTCGAACATCTCATCAGTGACAATATAGTAGTTCTTGCCTAACAACCACTCGAACTCTTTCTCTGGATGTGCTGCAATAACCTCAGCCAAATCACGATACATACCACTAAAAGATGTATCAAAATCCACATATGCATCATCTGTAGATGAAACAATAGGATTAAACCCTAAAAACTCTGCATCAAAACGAAAACCATCGCTCTTAGAGTCTTTAATGGGCTGGAAAACAGGAATTTCGCAATCTTCATCGTCCAAGTCTACATCGAACCACTGGTTCTTTACATGGATACCCCTGATTTCACCAAATTCCAATACAACCTGACCAATACAATTGCTATCTGCATCATAGATGTTGTAGGTAGTACCCTTTTCTGGCTGGAATTCACCGGATGCTGACTCGAAACCAGTAAAATCAACTGCATTTCTCGTTCTGCACTGAGATTTTGCATATCGAATCAGAGCCGCCATAGATGTAAAGAAATCCGTATTGATATCACACTTCTTTACAATCTTGTTTCCGCTATCTTTGAATACACTTCTCTGAACCTTGACAGAAGATAAGCTAATATCCACACGCCGTGTAAAGAGTGCATTATCCTCGTCTTTATCTCCTGCCATCATCTCGATTGCACGATACGAATTAGAACCAATTATCATATACATCACAGAGGAAGTATCAATTGCTTCTACATTATACTTCTCCAGAAAAGGTTTTCCGGTATCAGTGATATAATTAAAAGTAACAGTACCCTTAAGCATCTTCGATACCCTCCATGAAGTCGAATCCGGAAATCTTGGGTTTCTCTAAGTATTCCTTCTTCAAATAAACTGTCGCTGCTGGCTTCTGACTTCTTCTGAATGAATACCGCACAGGCATCTCATCCAACAACTCCATAACTTTTACAAACGGCTCGAAATAAGCCACATTTGGAAATCCATTGTCAAACCACTTCACGATAGTCCCAACATTCGTTTCAAAAATAATCTCATCGACAGAATCATAGTTCTCGTCCATATAGACTTTCAGATATTTCAGAGTCTCATACATAGTCGTGAGAACAGGTGTAAACTTGTCCTCATTTCCGGTGCTCTCAACATGAAAAGTCTTTGTCAACTTAATGCAATTATTATCTGCTAAAATAAACGAACCAAGTCCACAACGAGTGACAAAACTTGCAACAACCATAATAAACGCCTCCGAAAAGAAAATAAAAATAATAAATACAGTTAGTACCCTTTGAATCGACAGGTAAATCAAAAAGGGAGATATCTGAACTAGACATCTCCCTTTTAGTGCTACAAGAAAATTAAGCATTCTCAAGAGTTAGGAGTCACATCAATAGCCTCTAACTCCAACTTGATTCCCCGAACGACTCGCTTCGGAATCTCTAACAAACTACCATCTCTCGGTGCTGCAAGCATATAAACACATTTGCTGCCAAATGCCATGTATCTTGCATTCAAGTCGTAAATCAAGTTTGTCACCAACTCGTGACGGAATGTGTCATACTGCGTAAACAACTTGACGTTTACGTCCGACAGACTCCCACCAATTGATCGACAGATATATGAATAACCGATTGTAAACTTTAATGGATTGATATTATCATCTTCCAGCATATCAATCACCCGTTTGTACAGGTCTTGATAGGGTACTTTAATTATCCGTTTTCCCTTAAGCTGACCTTTTACTTCCCAATCCTCAATGTCAGGGTCTTTGCAGACCTCCTTTGTACCCTTGTTAATAAGAAGTACCCGTTTGCTCGTATTCTTTGCAATTAAACCACCATCAAGTTCACGCCATGATGAAGTCTCGTCAAGACCACCTGCCATGAACTGATTAAACTTGGCTTTATATTTGCGATAGATATATAAGCACATTCGATTGAAGTTCTCACCACCGCATCTCCGAACCAATGCCAAAGATGAATGGATAAAACTATCTGGGAAGTATCTGGTTGTCGTAACCCGATTTATAAGTGACTCACACATCAGGTTAAAAAATGTCATATTACCAAGAGCTAACTCTGCTACAGCAGTGAACTTTTCCTCGTCAGTGTCCAAACTCTCAATAACCTTAGTAACTAAATCAGAAGAATTTCCAGATGCAGCCGCCTGCTTGTCTAACTCGTCCGACAAAGTATCCTCAAGGAAATCACAAGATGTTTCCTTACCCCTACTCTTACTCATACTAGAAATCAACTTCAGCATATACCCAACTAAAGAACCATTCTCTGGCTTGTAATGGTCTAACATGTGATGGAATACAAGCATCATCAATTCCTCAGCATCTCTACAAGACTTTTCCTTGTAGAAGCAACCTCGATATCTCTGAATTGTTGACCAGATTTCACACATCAAAGTCTTATCTACTTCGCCTTTAGCGAAAGAGATACTCTTCATATGATATCAGCCTCTACAGGAGTATTACACGCACAATAAGTAAAACATATCATAACTTTCATGCTAATGCTATCTCCTTTTTCAATCTTATAGAATAGTGCCAGAAAATTTCACTTATGCAAAGCACTCATCGATTGATACCCCAGAGTTGAGGATAATCTTGACCTGCTCTGCAACACAACTCATTTGTTCACATACCTCCTTAAGTTTCAGTACCGCTTGTGGGATACCCTGAACAGCCTTCTTGATGAGTGCAATCAAGTCTACGGAATAGTCAACGATAAAGTCGTCATTCAACGACTTAATAGACTCAATAGCACATTTCAACTCAGCATTGTCGAACAACTGCTCGAACTCGTTTTTAGCTTCTGAAAGCATGTCCGCCTGATAAGATACAACGTCAATGCTAACTCCACCACGAGTCTCAGGGGTGTCTTCATCCTTGTTGCCAGAGAAGTCGATAAATGTCTCAATAGCTGCCTTTTTACGCTGCTTACGCTTTCTGTTGGTCTTGACTGCATAGTCATAACCATACAGATTGAACTTCTTGGTGAGGTCAATAGCACCTTCCATCGCACGGTCTACAATCTCCATTACGTGTTCGACCTCGATGTTCGGATTCTCCTGCATCTGAGCAAAAAGCCCCCAAATTTGCTTGTTTACCTCATCTGAGCATAAAAACTTGCCGCCTTTTAACAAACCTCGCTTCATAATCTTGCCCTCCGTGATTCTTTACTTTAAATATTACGCATTTGTTACATAACCTACAAGAGTGTGTGCTGGGCACTCCTACAGGATAACCCTAGTATAGCATAAACCTTCCAAAAAAGCAACCCCTTTTTTCAAATTTTTACGCAAAAACTCAGATTTTGCGTAACTGTTCCTGCGGATTGAAAAAGTTAAGTAACTTAACTACTAGTTTTCCACTGTCATTCCACAGGTTTTCAACAGGTTTTCAACAATTGGGTAGATTCCATCCAAAAAAGTGCAATTTTGTCGAAAGACTTGACATCAAGATATAATATAATCTCAAAAGTCATTTTCGTAAATCAAATACTGAACTCAAGCAAAATATCATCAAAAATATCAAAAATAAACGCTTAAAATTCAAGGCAACTTTCGTCACGATTAGAACTTACTCAAATCGAAACTAGCTCCTAAAATAAAATTTTTCTTTGAAACACAAAACTGAAATTCAAGAATAGCACAGCTAAATCGCACCTTTTAATAATGGATTCAATGCAATTTTCCAACTGTTTGAGAAATCGGAAATCCGCATCAAAACACAATGCAATCGGCTCATTTTTCAACAAGTCAAACACATCGAAATTTTTCTCAAAAAATCCGGTTTGTTCTTGCTTCTTCTGTTTATACTACTATTATACCATTAATCTCTGCAAAAGTCAAGGGTATCTTAAATATTTTTTCACTATATCAAAAAAGGTAGGCAATATTATCTTGCCTACCCATATCTTACAGCTCTACCTTGCCACCACTATAAAGAAGTGAACTGAACATTGCCGTCTTATTTGACTTCGGTTTTGACTTCTTAGCAGATTTTTCTGTCTTGGTCTTAGAATTTGTAGCTATGAACTCAACCTCATCCATCTCAAATGCAGGAATAGCACAACTACAGCCTTCCTTGATGTATTCTGTGTCATCGTAAGAGATACCCCTTTCGTTGCACATATCTCGACCACAGCAACCAAACTTGCAATCCTCAAAACAGAACAAACTTCCGCCACAAAAGCGAACTCTATCGAATTTATGTGACATATCGTACAAGAATCTGATGTTCTTATATCCCTCCGGCAATTTTACTATCAAAGTCACACCATCTGGAACATCGTCATATAGTCTTTGAATATCATCTTCCGTGACATCACTCCCAACATCGATACCCCAAGCCACGTATACACCGCACGTATTAACACCTTGGATACCCTCGTGAGAGCCTACGTAGTTCAACATTAGGATATTTGCATCTCTCTTAGCAAGCTCAATAGCTTCTGCAATATTAAAGTCATCCACGTTTACTCTAAGTACAGCAGAAAATTTCTTCTTACCTATTTTAACACTCAACGACTTTCCGGTATATTGTTTCGCAGTTGCCAAATCTGCCTTGACAATAACAGTACTCATTTTATTTACTCATCCTCTCCTATGCTTGTCCTAAAGCGGCTAGCATTTCTCTGAAACTAGCTGCTGCATCTTTTGCCTGTTCTTCTGGTGTTGAATTAGCAGTAACTTCGACTATTCCACTAACCTTTCGTTTTCTAGGCTTAGTACCCTTAGCTAAGCTATCTGTCGGATGGTCAGCTTTAATCACGTTGCTCGCCATTCTAAGCTTGCCTGCTGCTTTATCAGACTCGAACCTTTCTCGACCTTGTAACACACCATACTGTTTAATGTATTCCAATCTCGTTCTTGTTTCCAACCGTTCTTGCTCTCGTTCAGCCTCTTTCTGCCTCTCCGCTTCAAGACGCTGGGCTTTGATATACTCATCTTCCGCTGTAGTTACTGTCATATAAGGAACAACCTCATATCTCATAATATCAAGCATATACTTGTAAACAAAGCCTGCAAAATCGAAATCAGATACCCAGTTTGATTCGCTCATATATTTATACAAGCGTAATAACCGTGTCATTGGAATCTCTTTTAATCGCCAGAGAAATCTCTGATACTTGACTAGCTTAGCTTCGTCAAAACCGTTTGGTAAATCAAATACTTTTTTGTATATCAAACCAGAAATCTCTAGCTCTTTCAATTGTACCATCTTTACCACACTGGCTTTTAAGTAATTTTGAAATCTGGATACCCCATATATTTCACTTAATTCTACGCCTGCCTTCATGCGATTTTTGATAACTGTCTTTAAACCATTCAAAGATTCAGACGGTTTCTTTAGCATAGAAAATATAAAACTCTCTATGGAGTTACCACCTACTCCGCAAACATCTGCTATATCCCGTCTGTTTTCAAAGACTACCCCGTTTTTCAACTCCGTAAATAAGTCCATAACAGCATCTACGCTGTAAGAGTACCCCTGATAGACGTGATTGTAGAGCGTTTGAGATAGTTTGTTATTCTTCTGTACGAACTGCTTGTATAAATAATCAAAATCCATACGTTTTAAAGAAGCTAGGTAATAGGAGTAAACCTCAGTGACTCCTTTCTTCTTCAAAGACATTGTAAAGTTCTTGAATACTTTATAATTGCTACAGGTACAAAAGAATACAATCGTTGTACTTTCGTAGATAACTTGCAGTAAGTCAGTCATGTAAGAAGATGCTTTATCAAGATTTACTCGTACAAGCCATTTATCAGACATAAAAGAATCGATAAAAGCAATCTCTTTAATCTCTCTAACTGTTTTCTTGTCCTTTACTTCAAAAATAGTATCCTGAGTGCAATGCAAATCAGTCTTTATTTTATCATAAAGAAACATCTCAAGCTTAGATGCAGGTGTCTGCAATAGAAAAACCTTGAATTTGCCTTTTGAATTCTCTATATTTGATAACAGCATAAAATCACCTTCTTTCTATAGCTTTCTATAACTTTCTTTAGCTTTCTTGACGTGTTTCCGTGGTAAAGATACCCTTATTCGTCATCTATTTCTTCTGTTACGAAACCGAAGCGTCCAATGTCCTTACGAAGATAATCTCTTGCTGCCATTAACAGCTTACTCATTTCATCTTGCAGTTCATCGTTCCAAATTCCGGCTCTTATCTGCTGGAAACCAGCATCCCAAGCATCCAGACAACCTGCATAATCAACTGCTGCACGCTTGTTGTAAGAGAATAAAGTGTAGTCTTTACAGAATTCAAACAAGTCTTGAATCGGTTTTACCCAATAAGGCTTTGATTCTTCAATCATCCGAAGCATGAACTCGTTCTCAGGCGGATTTTCTTCCAAGTCCTTCAAAATAAGCTCATCGCTACAGTTTGCTCTCACCTCATCCTCAGACAGGTAAAACAGCTTATTTCGGATATTATAAGTACCCCCACCCCACTCGACGTTACGAATGGAACTCATCATGGATTTCCACTCAAACAAAAACATAACAAGTGAGTTTCTGAGCCACAGGTCATACCCTTCTACCGATGTATCCGGTGCTGAAATCTCTTTCTTCGCAATTGCCCACCCTGCATCAATCACTCTACGGAATGTGTAGCTAGACACACATCTCCAGAAGTTCTCCTCTGTGATTGAAGCAAACTGAATTGTTGTAGGCATGGACAACACAGCTGACTGGTCTGCACTTCTTGTCAACGTATTGCCTACCATAAGAGTACCCAACGCATTAGAAGCAAGCCGACCAGTATTCGGTGCTTTTCTTACACCTACATCGCTACCTTTGAATGTCAAATGCGATGTCATCAACGGAGCTGCCTCTAAGAACAGAGCATCCTTCGGCTGAACCCAATCTGACAGCTTCTCACGTGGCGGTGCATACAGAACCTTACCTGAACAACCAACTGAACCATCTGGATTGATGAACTTCTTATCTAATAAGATGTCGTTTCTCATGTTATCAGCAATATAACCTCCACGAGATTTCCACAAGGAACAGCCGATACCCCATAAAATTGAGTCAGAGGTATCTGAAAACTCCTGTGCAGATATGCACATTCCATCTACGAACTCGAAGCATCGTTCAAACTCATTCAGCAAAACATTTGCACTACTGCCTGTAAAGAATGTCAGAGGTCCGAAAAACTCATAGTAACAATTGCTGAGGTTGAACATTTCAACGAAATGCATCACTCGCCAGCAAAACTGATAGAAAATATCATAAGCTGCTTTACCAATCCCAATATCAATCATGTATCTGCCTACATCAGTGCTTTTAGCTGCACCTGATTTATAAGGTGGATTCGCATAAATAATAAGAGGTTCATCATTCATGATAATCTCTTTCAAACGCTCAGGTAGCTTATTCAAAAACTCTGTGTTTACTGTATCATAATCAAGACCTTCTAGGAAATCACACTGAAAGACACTAGCTCCTGTATATTCAGGCGTGTTCTTAAGCAGTGTAATATCATCTTCCTGCAAAGTAGATAAGTACAGATTACTGGTTGGAACTTGTGCTGTTCTTAACAGATTTCCTGCCCCTGCAGATGTATCCCAAATATTATAGGTTCTCCAGTTCGGAATATGCTTGTCGAAGTATGTTCTACCCTCTTTGCACCAAATCTCTGGGGTAAAGAATTCGCCTGCTTTCTTTCTACCTTCGTCATCGAAAGCGGCTTTTACAGCGTCTTTATTCATCTTGAACTCATTTACAGTAAGTCCTGACTTCTGAATAGTACCCATTAATTTCTTTATAAGCCAAAACTCATTGCTCAGTGCAGGAGTCTCCTCGGCTTCCAGAGCTGCATCCAGATTTGAATAAAAATCGCTCCACGGTTTTCCCGTTACCATGCTGTAATATAATACAGCCTGTTTTGCAACCTTCATAAATTTTCCCTCCGAAATCACAAAATTTAATTTCTATTTTATAATACTAATCTCGACATAGAAATCAATAAAAAAGACTGGGTGAATAACTACCCAGTCTTACACAAATTTATTAGAAGTCTAATTACAAAATTGTAAAAACAGAGAATATAATCATTGTAACCAGAATTCCAAAATAACTCCCTCGACCTTTCATCTTCTCACTTGTGTTGATGATACCCTTCTTTTCTAGCATGTAGCAGATACCCAAACCTACGCCTGCAATACCAACTACCCAGCCTAGACTGCAAACTGCACTGCTCACTGTAGCACAATAAATGTTTGCATGAAACTTCGGTATCATTATCTGTGGTAACCAGCTCACCAGATTGTAAGCACCTATGCTCTGGTAAATCAAAAATAAACCAAATACGATAAATACTAAACTTGTCATATCAGAAGTCCTCCAGAGAATCTACAGGTGCTATATCTAGCAAAGATGAGTCTTTGCTGTTCTCATTTCCATGCCACGCTTCATCTTCCGTAGAAATATAATCACCATCGCCTAAACGTAACCTATCCCAGAATACCCAGAGTTTATCCCCTTTTGCAAAACTCATCTTAAACTCATCAAAATCCATGACAGCTAGAAACTGCACCATTGAATCCATGCTTGTTTCATTACAAACTGATAAGTACCACCCAATCACCATGTTATAAAATAAACATAATAAACCAATCGGATGCTGCGGCTTGAAAGCCTTATCAATCGTAGTACCCTCAACTTCGCTATCAAAGTTTAATAAATCAATGATAAATTTCTGGTCATACGGAATTTCGCAATCTGTAAACTTTACAAGTGACTTATCATTATATCTAATGCCTGCAATTACAGCAGGTAAAGCTAAGCCTAATGCTGAAATACGCTCACGCATTAAAACTGAAAGTCCACATGCATCACAAAATCTAACCCATAATGTATCCCATGTATTTCTAAACTTTCTTTTCTCAGCTTTACTTGGATACTCTATATCTGCAATCATGGGAGAAGCATCTAGCATTAAATTTGATAAACCACCAGCTACATCTCCGCTAAGCTTTGATAAGCTACCCCAGTGGTCTAGCACACTGTATGGTACTATCCTGCTTACCAGTAAAAGCTTTGATACATCATCTAGAGCTCTCTCGAAACTATTTAAATCTTTCGTTGTAACAAACTGTCCCTCAGACTCGGTCACAATCTTCCATATACGTCTAAAACCTAATGCCCTGATATCATTCAATGTTGCGACCATCTATAGCACCTCTTCAAAACTTTCATTGAAAATTAATTATCTCTCCCATGCAATTTATCAAGTATTTGAATAAATTGCCCAGCTGACACAATCGGAATATAATGCTCATTCGGTTTAAGTACCCCTTGGGCTTTGTGCTCTTCATATGCCTCGTTATATCTTCGAATCTTCTGAACCTTATTTGTTACTCTAACAGAAGTATCACCATCTGCTCCAGCCCAAACAAGATAATCTATGCTCTTTGTTGCACTGTTCAAAAATTCTACGTGCACATTCGGGTATAAATTATTGACTGTAGCATAAAAATCAGACTTTGTTCTGAAAGGTATGCCTACTTCATCTGAACATACAGCCTTTAATGTTTGCATACCCTCTTCATGTGTTTTAATAATATTTACGAAAGGTAACGCCTGATACAGGTCTCCCTCAAAGGTTATCAAAGAATTGTAAATCTTTAATGCTCTGATTGAAATGTCTGTGACACCAAGCTCCTCATCTTCCTCAGAAATCTTAGAACCTTTTGAAATACTAAGCTTATTTCTAATGTATTCTACACCGCCAGAATGAATCTGTGCATATGCTTCTTCCAAGTCATCGTAGTCTCCAAACAGCTGCAACGCTGATGACTGGATAAAAGGCAAATTTGCAAGTCTTACATACTCCCAGAGTGTAAAAGACTTCTTATCTGCAAATTGACTTGCAATCTTTCGACTAACATCTAAGGACATTGAGTACCCCATTTCGCCGTCTTCCTCTGGGTCATAGGCAAATATCAAAAGCGGATTGCTAATACCATGTCTTGAAATAAAATCATTCGCTCTTGCACCACCTAAATCCTTGATACCCAAAGAGCTAGTGATTGCAGTCAATCTTCTAGCAATCTTTGTAGGGCATCTTGGATTGCTGCATCTTAAACTCGTCAAGACCTCTGTCATCTCTGTTGGTGCTTTACATCTACCATCTAAACAATAGTCAGGTAAGCAGTTTAGAAACTCCTCACTATATCTGTCACCAATTTTCTCCTTAAAATCTTTTACAAGCATTCTAAATACACCTCGCAATATCAATAAATAACCAAGCAAAAATATAAGAAAAGTCAAATTAAAGTATAGAAATAATAATTATTTGCTTAATGTTAAAAATCCACCAGTTCTCACTGAATCGTAAATAGGCTCGTTCAAATAAATCAGAACTTCTGGCTCTTTTCCAAAATTAAAAACGTTTGTGCCGAAAGAATAAAGGAAATCAAGCGGTAATTCCTTCTTCTTCATTACAACTATTTTGTTCTCATCAGATTCCATAAAAGTAACCTTCTTGGCTTCCAGAGATTCAGCTAGAAGTTTATTTTCTTCGCTATTTATCACAGTGTTGTATGAAACGTCATAAACACCGTCAATATAAACAACACTATTTAAAGATTCAATACTTATACTATAGTCTTTCTCAAAGGTATTATTGCATAGTGTGATGAGAAAAGATACCCCTGCCGCTAGAATACTTCCTGCAATTGCAGATACGATTAAAGCTCCGATAGTCCCTACAGCAGGATTGCTCCTAGCAAACTTGCTCCGGTTCATTGACTTATCTTCATGCCAGTCGGATACAACTAGCATCATTAAGAATATAAAAATTCCAATAATAAATAACATCAATAACACCTCACAATATTATCCGCTCTGAGAAATCAAAATCAGAATATCTAGCCTCCGGATTAAAGGCATATTTCTTGTCACCTATAATAACTACGCAAATTTCTTCACCAACTGCCATAGATAAAAAGTTATGCAATGTAACTGCTTGTAGCTTCTCATCTGTATCCGTAGAAATATAACAACCTAAATTGCTCTTTGGTGTATCTGAATCAGATACCCCTTTGCTCTCGCCTGTAAATTCACGAAAAACATCTGTAACTATGGCTCGGTACATTTTATATTCATCATGCTCCACAGGTCTTACCATCTTAAGAATTACATGACTTCTGTACCAGCTAACTGCAATAAAGCAAGCAATACATAGCATGCTAAAAGTGATACCCTGTACAATGGACTCGAAATCATGTGCTATAATTATACCTATCACCTTGTTTAAGGCACACAAAAGCAGGATACTACTAACTGTGTATCCTGCTACTGTTATAGCTAAATTCTGAACTGCCACTTCTCTACGGCATTCTTTTAGATAATAGTCTTTCTCGCTGATATAGAATTTATCAAACATAGGATACCCCTTAAGCATAGTGAAGCTTGTTCTCCATAGCTCTCTTGTCTACAGAGTAAGCTATAGCTATATCCCGTGTGATTTTACCATCTCGATATAACTCCATAACGGAATCATCCATGGTTTTCATACCCTCTGCTCTTGCTTCTGGAGTTCTCATATAGTTTTCAAGAGCTTCAATATCATCCTCTCGAATCATATGCTGAACTTCTTTATTTTTATATAATATCTCGAAAGCTACAACATACCCATTTCCGTCCTTCTTAGGTAAAAGTTGCTGAGATATTACGGCTTCCATAATAGATGCAATCTGATTACGAATTTGTCTGTGTCTTGACTCAGGAAATGAATCTACTACACGGTTTACTGTTTCTACAGCACCAATCGTATGCAAGGTACTAAGCAGTAAATGACCAGTTTCAGCAGCTCTCAATGCGATTTCCATTGTTTCTTGGTCACGCATTTCTCCGACAAGTATAACGTCTGGGTCTTCACGTAATGCAGCTCGAAGTCCTGCATCGAATGTTGACACGTCATCACCTATTTCACGCTGCGAAATATTACTCTCGCTATGCCAATGCTCATATTCTATCGGGTCTTCCAATGTTATGATATGCTTCGGCATTGTCCGATTGATAATATCTACAAAAGCAGCCAATGTAGTAGACTTACCACTACCTGTTGCACCTGTTACCAGAATCATACCTCTTCGTTTTGATGTTAGCTCGAAAAATGCACTGGGTAAGCCTAAATCCTCAGCATGAAGAATCTTTGTAGGCAACGCACGAAATACAGCTGCAATTGCACCCTTTTGTCTAAAGATGTTTACACGAAATCGAGATACCCCGAATATGTCATAAGACATATCCCAGTTACCAGATGACTCATAAGTACGTCTCGCCTGTGCATCCATCATCGGTTTAATTAAGTCTTCAGCAACCATATCTGTAAGGTCTGGAAAACGCATTTCTCTGCCTGAATGATTATACGTCATTGGCTTTAAACTTCCGTAAATCCGCATCTTAGGCGGTGCTCCAGTACAAATATGAATATCCGTAGCCTTATTAGCTACACCTTCTTTTAGAATATCATCTAGTTTTACATCTAAACTAGGTAACATAGTACCCCTCCTTGGCGTATTTTATTAAGCTCTAATTTCAGCTAAATGCATAACTTCTAAACTCACAGCCTTCTTACAAAGGCATTTCAGCATAAAAAGCAAATTAGGTCTCTTCAAAACCATATTATTTGCATCTGATTCGATTGACACCCTGTTCTCGCTTAACGGTTTTATAACTACTAGCTTCTCTGAGCCGTCTTTCATATTAAACTTATAAGCGAACTTTTTGTTTACCAATGAAATATAATCATTTAGCAATAACTTTGTAATCTCATTGTCTTCTCCAGCTATCACTTTTGATAAACAATCAGCTAAACCTCTGGCAAAATGTCTATCAAGAGGAATGATTCTTATTTCACCATCAAACTGATAAACTCCTTTGAAACTCATCAGTTCTCTAGGAAATAAACAACTCTTTGAAAACACTGTTTCATTTCTTGTAAAAGAGTCGCAAACCGTAATCTTTGTACTCGTTACATCACAAACAAATTCCATGCTAATACCCCCTTAATTGAAAACATCAACATTGAAACTGTTCGATGACTTCGCATATGTAGACAAATACAAAGCGGCTTTCGTACTGCTTAATGAACCCGATGCAAAGTTTTTCAAAGAATCACTGAATGACCAACTGTTTTCAGAGATTTTATTAAGGGTGCAGTACCCATCTTCAAGAACGTGCGTATGCTTCATCTCATAAGAGAGCACAATCTCTGTTCCGACTTTTGCAGAAACTAAACTGCAAGCCAGTGAAGCTTTCAAGATACTCTCTGTACTGCCTCCACGTCTAACGCAGTTTAAGCTGGACTCGATATCCTTTGTTTCCAGCTTCTGATTCAATTTAATAGGATAAAAAGTAAAGGAATTACCGCACTTAAAAGCACCTTGAATGCTGAGCTGCGAATATCGAATGATATTTGACAGTTCTTCTGATGTGTAGAACTCCTCTACCAAATCCATTGTATCCGTTACGCCATACTTCGTAACTCCTTCAAAATCCTTCTCACTACTCACATAAAACATATTAAATACTCCTCACGTTATATCATTTACTTTATATTATATCGCTGTGCTAAAACGATATTACATATGCTTAGGTCTAAAATAAATATAATTCTTATCACCAACTGAGTACTCAAACTCAAAACCAAACATATCCTTGAAATTCTTCATGATACTATCCAGTCTTTTTACCCATTTCCGTTCAAGACACTGGAAGTCGTAATCTTCTTCGTATCTATCTGGACTATCATCATATTCTGATACTCCCCATTCACCCCAATCACGGACTGCGAAAGTACCCTTTGTCCGATAGTCTTCGTTACTACCGTAGCATTCCCTACTGAAATAACCATAAAACTGTGCTCTTAATTCATCGAACAGCATCTCGGCAGGATTTGTAACAGCTATAATACTGTATCTGCCGTTAATTACTCTAACTCCTGCAATATCATAAGGAATTGACTTACTAATTCTAATCAAATCCTTTTCAGAATAAATCTCCGTTACACCATCACTGGTATCCGTTACCATGCACTGATTCTTACTTGAAATCAAAGAACTTACATAAAACATATAAACCTCCTAAGTCTAAATCAAACTTCAACGAAATCATCAAACTTCTCGTTGACAACTTCCTTGTTCTCTTTGTTTTCCTTTGCATCCTCAATTATTTCAGTAATAGCTTCACTGCTCAATGTCTCCTTGTCCAGAAGTTCCTGTGCAAGACGTTCTACTAAGTAATAATTTTCAGATAACAACTCGAATGTTTTTCTCTCGTACTCCTTTGCCATATCTGAGAACAATTTAACAAGCTTCTCAGATGAGAGCTGAATAGTACCCTGAACCACGCCCAAATCGAGCATTCCGAATTCACTATTAAAACCGTATTTCTCGACATAAGCCTCAATGATATTCGTAGCTTGCGTAATATCATTGGAAGCTCCAGTAGAAACATCCGTAAATTTAATTCTTTCAGAACATCTACCACCGTAGCAAATCATCAGCTGACTTTCTAGGTCTGTCTTTGTCATGAACTGCTTGTCCTCATCTGTCTGCATCACAAATCCACCTACCCCACTTGTTGTGGATACGATAGTGGCTCTTGCAATCGGCTTACCACAAAGGTATGTCACAATTGCATGTCCAGCTTCGTGATAAGCTACTAGCATATTTTCTCTGCTCTTTTTATCTCTCTTACTCCTATTGCCCTTGAAAATTCGCTTGTCGATTGCTTCTTCAATGTTCTCTGTTGTAACTGAATCTGCCTCGCCCATAGAAGCAATCAGTTTCGCTTCATTTACAACTGCATTGATATCTGCACCTGTAAATCCCATGCACTGCTTGGATACTAAATCAAGGTCTGCCGTACTGGATACCCCTTGCAAATAGTGTTCAAAGATTTCTTTACGTACTGTCCAATCCTTCGGCGGTGAAATAACCACCTGACGGTCAAAACGTCCAGCTCGAACTAAAGCCTTGTCTAATGTATCTGCATTATTTGTAGCTCCAATAACAAAGATACCAGATTCCGTATCAAAACCGTCCATCTCCTGTAGTAAAGCATTCAAAGTCTGCACGTTTTCCGAGAATGAACCATTACCTGTTCTGTTCATACCAATTGCATCAATCTCATCAATGAAAACAATACAAGGTGAGCACTTCTTTGCCTCTTTGAACAAATCTCTTACTCTCTTTGCACCAAGTCCTGCATACATCTCAATACAAGAACTTCCGTTTAAGTAAAGGAATGGAACTCCGCTCTCTCCTGCAATAGCTTTTGCTAAAAGTGTTTTACCAGTGCCCGGCTCGCCAGAGAAAAGCATACCTCTAGGTACTTCCATGTTGAACTTCTTCAACCGACTTGTATCCTGCATCAAAGAAACAATGAACTTCAAGTCCTCAATAACTTCATCATGCCCAATGACATCTGAGAACTTTGTCTTCACATCTACCTGTTTCTCTGTCTTCTCAGTCTTTGCCATGCCTCCCATTATAGCCTTCATCGCTGCAATGATTATAATAAATGGTAATGCAATACTGAAAATCGAACCAATAATAGCAGCAGCTTTCGGTTCAAAACTCTTTACAACGAGATTTACGCCGTATTTCAGCATGTTCTCACGAAAATCTTCCCCAGATGGATAGAGTGTCTCCATCCATTCATCTTTCTTGTACTTATAGTCTTCTCGCTCCTTTTTCGTCATCTCTCTTGTCTCATCATTAAAGAGAGTGAATCTCATATACTCGTCACCTGGGTCATAATACAATGTATCTATATCTCCAGCCTTAAGGTCAGCCATAAATTCTTCGTACTTGACCTCTTTTGGCTCGTTTTTATCATAAACAAACTGCTCAAGCCCAATTATACTGATTGATAATACAACTACCCCTGCTACAACCACACCTTTGTGCTTCTTGCACCAAGATTTTGCCTTTTTCCACTTGTTCTTAAAACCCTTGAAACTGAACATAAAACTACCTCGCATTCAGTGTGTTATTTTTAGTAGACTTACTCGTAAATCAGCCAAAACACACTTCACGTTATATTAAATTCAGTCGCTTCGACAGAAATGATACCCCTCCCTTTGTGTATAAAGAAAAGCAGGAACATCTCTGCTCCTGCTTTCTATCAACTTATTATATCTAGTTTTGCATGATTCCCATATAGCAATTGTTCAGAAAACTGTTTCTGACTCTCATGAATGCAAATGGTCTTGAGGTGCGGACAGTTGGCAAAGCATCCATAACCTACACTTGTTATTGACCCACTCAGTCGCACTAATTCCACGTTCGTACCACTAAAACAACCATCTGCTAAGCATGTTATCCCATATGGCAATGAAATTTTAGTAGGCTTGACACTAAACTTATAGTTTTTGACAACTATATCATTTTCTAGTAGGGAAATTGATAACGAGTCATCTAAATGCAATAATTTTATTACTGTCAAACACCGCATATAAGTTTCTTCTAAACTAGCCATATAAAATCAACCTAAAATATAGAAGATTGGATACCCCTTACTTCTTATCAACGGAAATTCGTCTCAGGAATGCCTGACTATCCTTGGCACTCGCCTTTCCAACAAGAATTGATGCATAAGTCTTGCAAGTCAGCTCGTTACGCTTGATATACATATCTTCAGCACTGAGCTTCTCGTCTGCATATTGCGTATAGTCAATACCATCACAGATACCCAAATACAACTCACCAAGCTGGTCGATGTTGTACTTCGGATTTATGATACCCTTGCATTCGTTAAATGTCTGTCTATCAACAAGTCTATCTGCAAAAAACTGCATCTGCTCCACAGAAAATTTAGGATTAGCGAAATACTCACTAGCTCTCTTATTCTTCTTAGCAGTCCAGATAATTCGCATCTGCTCCGGTGTGAGCTTCGGATTGGATACAATCATCGGGTCTACGCCGTTCTTCTTAGCAGCGATGATTTCTCTCTTCTGCTCGTCTGAATATCTCTCACTGTTTTTCATAGGCTTTTCAGCCTTTGCAGGCTTATCAGCTGCACTCTTATCTGTCTTTGCATGTTTTACAGCTTTCTCAGCCTTAACAGCTTTTTCTTCCTTCGGCTTCTTTACGATATGCTCTGCAATTTTAGGCTCAGGCATCTTTTTCTTCAACTGCTGCACAATCTCAACGAAATCATGACCTGGATAAGACGCAATCATCGGAACTCCATTTGTTACACGATAGATACCGTTCTGTAAAAAGGCAACTCCACGCTCCTGAGCCTTGGCACATGCACTTAAAAGCACGTCTTTCTTGACTCTGGAAACTACCCCTGTCTTGTCCATTACAACATAGCCAAGCGTTCTGCCTGTCTGGGAAACATAAACTGCAAGAACTACTCTGGGAGATACCCCGTTCTGAACAGCTAAACGCTTGAAAGAACCAGCTCCCTCGACAATCTTTGGTGCTCCGTCTTTGTCAGAAATGTCAAAGTTAATCGGCTTGATTGAACCGTTTCCGTTCCATCCAACATTACTGATTAGCAACTCATCTGTAAATACGCCACAATTACAATTACTCAAATTGCTATCGATAAAGGCTACTGTAAGAACTCTAGCTTTGAGTTCCTTATCTTCTTTTGCATCTAAAACAACTGCATACATTTTAATCACCTCAACTTTACTATTAGTATATATTCGCAATGCTGTTTTCCGTATCAGTCAAAGCGGCAGAATATTCATCCAAGAAATCAACCCATTCAGGGCAATACTCGCTAAACCGTTCAAAATCTGCAAGAACATTGCCAACGTCTGCAACTTCCGTATTGATTTCGGAGATAGCATTGAATGTTCTATCAAGCATAATATCCTTTGTGCTGATAATCCATCTCATTGCATTTCCTATAACTTCATAAGCATGGTCAACAGACTTTGCATCATTCGGGTCTGTAGATTCAGACAGCTTAATCAGTCGCTTTGAAATCTGCTGAATTATAATGTGGAACTCCTCAAGCTGTAACGTTACCTCAGCCTTTCTAACCTTGCCTGACAAAATATCATCAGGGTCAACCTTCAATGTCTTATTGAACATTGAAAATGCTGCAAACTCACGAGCTGCATCTGTACCGATAATACGAGAAGCAAACCCTTGTAACTCGTTCTGAGATACCCTTCTGCCCTGCAATTCACGCATTTTCAACTCTGTACTCAAACGAGTCCATGTTCTAGGGCATGCAAACTGCTTACCGCTCTTATCTTCCTCGCTTGTTACAACATGCACAATGTACTCAGGCTTGAAATTCAAGAATGCAATAATCAACTCATTGATTCCATGAGCATGTGCCCAAGGTCTCCAGTCTTTCTGATAATCATATCTGACATCAAATGCAACGAAACGGCTCAATGTCATATCGTGCAACTCAAGGAAGTTAGCACAGCTCGGTCCGTTTCCGGCTGCAACTACTACCCAATGTTCAGGCAACTGATACGTACCAATGTTTCTCGTGTCATCACAAAGACCAAGTGCAGGCTGTACCTGTGCCTCATCAGCAGTTGTAATCTCATCGAGGAAAAGTACCCCATACTCACCGTCACGTTCTGCAACAGGCAAATCAGGAGCTTGCACTCTCTTTACTTCGCCCGTCTGATTATTGATAACAGGGATACCCGATAAAGAACCTACAACTGTCTGACCCAATAGAATCTTCTTGAAACCAAGCTTCTTATCAGCAGGTAACTGTGCATTAAGCTCGTCAATAATCGAAATAATGCCACAAGTCTTGCCGATACCCGGGTCTCCGAGAACCATATTCGGTCTACGAACATCTGCGAGAGTCAACTCACTAGGCATCTCAATCAAACCTGTAACAAGCTGCAACTGCCCTTTCAAACAAGTAAAGAACTCCGATAAGGCACACTTGTCAACGCCAATGTTTTCTTCAGAATCATAACCCATTTAAAACACCTCAAACTTTCTTTCTTTAACCTTGAATTTATTTCATGTATTTATAATGCTCAGGCAGTCTAAAGTACCCTTTACTTTAATCTCGCCTTGAGAACTTTACCGAACAGAGGGAAGAATGAAGCACTTTCGTCATCAATCACCCAGTATGTCTTACTGCCAAAGTATCTCTTGTACTCCTCATAGTTATTCGGAATGTAACCATCCGTAAAAATGATTACACCCGAAATATCCTTTGGCTTGTGCTCCTCGGATTTTCCTTGAAACTTTGTTCTTCCAATCAGGTAATCAAAGAAACAACGTGGGTCTGTACCGCCACAACCTGTCGGGTCGATTTTAAGTAACTCCCTCAAGTTTGAGAAATTACCTACGTTTGTAACTGTAGTGTCCCAGTAAATCATCTCTGCGTCAACTTCGTTACTATCCAGAATCTGCTTAATTTTGGAGAAAATCTGGTGCAACTCTGCATCACCTATAGAACCAGATACGTCAACGCAAATTTTAAGACCTTCTACACGAGTTTTACGCCCGATTCTCTGACGTGTTGCCATTGTCATACCCTGATTTGCATAATCCATATTCGGAGAACCAAGCGTATACTTCTTTTTCGGTTCTGTCTTGCACAGCTTTCTAATAACTTGCTGCCAATTATAAGAAACTGTAAGAGCAAATTTGATATCTCTATCAATAGAAGCTTCCATACCCTGTAAAGAGTACCCACCACTCTTTTGTAGGTCAATCTCCTTTTTCATTCTTATACGTGTAAGAATATCCTTAGTTTCCTTCATGGATTTAATAGGGTCATCAGCTGAATTAATAATACCACCTGAACCACCTGCAGAAGTATCTCCGTCATTCGTGCTAGTCGCATTAGTAGCATTACGCTCACGCTGCTCACTACCCCGATTTGTACCAATATCAATCGAAGTAACGCCACGTAACACCTTGCCATTATACACAACTTCAACGTTTTGTACCTTCTTATGATACGCTCCGTTGGAACGAACATTGATATCATTCTCAAGGCTGCTATTAGAAGAACTACCCGAAGCGTCTTTACCTAATTTTGAAAGACCATCTTCCTGCTGACTACCACTCTGACCACCATTCATATCAGAACTGGACATACTTCCAGAGCTATCATTCGTAGACTGACTACCCTGATTCCCTGACTGACTATCTTGACTTCCAGACTGATTTCCTTGGTTTCCAGACTGACTACTCTGACTTCCAGACTGATTTACTTGGTTTCCAGACTGACTGCCCTGCCCATTTGTCTGACCACCAGAACCAGAACTCTCACCACTAGAAGAATCACTAGAATCGCCAGAGCCTCCATTACCACTTCTAAAATTCGGATTCTCTTTAACCAGTCTTGCGTAAATAGATTCCGCAGTATCTTTTGCAAAGTCCAGTGATTCTCCAATCGTGGATAAGTAGATGCCATCCCTCGGAGTTGCTATAACACCGTGATAAGTCTTTTTGTCAAAATCAGATTCTCTTGAATATACTACCTTACCGCCTTCATACTCGCAGCCAAATTGCTTGCATATGGACTCGTTAATATACAAATCACAAGCAATATTCCACAACATGTTATCTCTCTTCCCATGACGTACTGGATGTTGCATAGCAATATGGAGCATCTCATGGATATAAATAAATGTTGCTTCCTCAACAGACAACTGTGAAAGAAATTCAGGATTGTAATACAAATGGTCTTCCGTTACACCCATAGCGGGTATATCCATCGTTGGAATCTTCGGAATTGCATCTACCATAGAAGCATAGAAAGGTGCAATACTTACAAGGTTACTTTTAATCTGTGCAAGCTTAATCTGAGAATCTTTATTGAAACTTGTATCGAAACTACCACTCAGATTAGAAACTCTAAGATTAGGTAAAACATTGTCAGCCAACAAAGGAGCAAATCCACTCATTGTATCTACGTTATCCGCAGCCTGTTTATCTGTTAAAGTAACACCCTTTTCAGCTGCCGCTTTCTGTAGAACGTCTGCTGCTCTTTCCCTAAGCTGTGAAGATAAAGCTTTGTCTGCATCAGCATCTTCCTTATTTCTTTTCTTTACCTCCTCAGCTACTACTTCATTCTCCGCCTTTATTCTTTCAATATCAGCGGCAGAATCAGTAGCACTATTATATGACTTTATAGTCTTAGCACTGTTTGATTTCTTTATAGAAAAGAAAGAACCAGCTTTCGGGCGAATATTTCGTTCTCCACTCGGTAGAGTATAAACTTCCCAGTTTGTCTGTCTATATCTGAGTGCAGTGGTCAATAACTTCTTTTTAGTAACATTAAGCACCTGTCCAAATGTATCTGCGATGCCATAGCCAAGAACTACCCCATTGTCGTCCGTTACAGAATACAAAATAGTTATTCCGGCAGTCCCCTGCAGTACCCCATTTGAATCCAGTATTGGATACGCAGAGGAAGCTCCCTGTGTGAACTCAATATCTGTGCCGTCCTGTGACAGTTTTGCATTTGCAAATTCCTTGACAGTCGATTTATTTAAAAAGGAAACTAAGTCAGCTTTCGTAATATCTCTCAATGACTTTGAACCATTAACGCCAGTGATAGACAATATTCGATATCCTTCTATCTTTCTTCCATCACGAAATACACCAACTATAAAAGAAGCCAAGAAAATCATCTCCTTTAAAGGTTTTTGTTTATTTACTGCTATACTTGATTTCTTCTTGCAGAAATCAAAATCGATTTACAAAATAAAAATAGCAGAACTAACTAGTTATTAGCCCTGCTATCAATATTAATATTATACAATCACAAATCAAGAAAAATCATTTCAGATATAGTCTATCCGCAAGTGACCAAGCAAGCTCATTGAACTTATGCTGGATACTCGTAAACATCTCATCGAAACTAAGCCTATCTTTATCGTTAAGATACCCTCTTATCATATCAAAAGCCTCGAACATGGATACAAAATTCATATAATACTTGTTCCAGCTTGTATTTCCATAGAATCTCAAGTCCTTATAGCAAGAATAAGGCTTCACTTCAATATCTTTATGGTCTTCATCAAAGCCATAATACGTTATATAGAAACCCTTCAAAAACTTCGGCATCTCATTAGCAAAATTCATGCCATCTAAAAACCATTTCGCTTTAATCAAATGGTTAAGTACCCCTACTATTTCCTCTGAAGATAAAACAGATACGTCTGGGCTACTTAAAATTGAATTCTTGTTTCTGTAATAAGCTGAATACTTAGATGTACACAAGAAAACTATCGCATTTATTGCCTGCGTCTTGGTAGTTGTCACAAAACTAAGTGTTATCTTCTTGTTAAAACCATCATACGCAATATCCAAAGCTGCAGCTATATCAGCAACAATTCTCATGTTATTTGCAGAAATATCTAATGTCAACTTCGACATGCTATCTTCTGTAATAGCATAGTCGCTACTATACATATTCGGAGTTACGAATGCACTTCTTGAAAAACTCTTAATGGTTTTAGGAATTACAATCTTATTTGTTCCAACCAACTTCAATGACTCCTTGACCACCTTCGTGCATCCAGTCGGAACTGTAAGTACCCCTGTTTTACCTGTTTCGCAATTGTGTAATTCTCCGTTCTCCCAGACTGTAAATTCACCCTTACCAGTGAGCAATCTCATAGCCATCTCTCTAGTATTTGTATCTGCACATACATTTCCATAGTCTTTAAAGACAAGCTTCATATCGTAAGTGTGAATGCCGTCTAAAGCTTCTACTGTCAGTATATCTCCGTCTACTCTAATACCATTATAAACATTTACCTGTTTAGCAGCTTCACTCTCCTGCAAGGATTTTTGAAGTTTATAGACCTCCTCAATAGTTAAATTCTTAGTCTCTCCCCTTCTCGTTAAAACCTTAATACTTATTTTTGTACTGAGATTTTTCACAACTAAAGGTAGCATGATATCTACGTGACAAGATTCACGTACAACACGCATAGTACCCCTTAGTGTGCTATTTTTACTGAACATGGTTTTGAAAAATAACTCGTCCTTTGTGAGCTCGGAATCTGGTACATAAACCAAGTCTTTATAACATAATGCCTTTTTACCACCAGCATCACTAGTCTCTGATTCCATGTATGGGTCGTCTATGCCCTCCGGATACAACTTCCAATTGTTAATCAACTGATTTACACAGAAAATATAATCAGTACCCCTTATCATAACATACCTGTCCCTAAATATACTTAGGATTGACGCACTACAATCTTCTATAAATTCGGCGTGTTCTTCCCCATTATATTTATAACAACCTACCCTCTCGCTTCCATATGCATCGCTATTACGTATTGCTCCAATTGACTTAAAGAATCCCTCCTCTGAATCAAATAAGAAAAATACATCTCCGACTTTAAGTTTTTGATGTAGCAGAGAATAATCTACTCTGTTTCTACTCTTATTATAAACTGCACAAGATAAAGGTGCTGTCAGGTCAAATTCTGTCTGTGCTCTGTCAAAATACTGAGGTGTATCTTTCATACCGTACAATGTAGAATACACCATATTAGAAAACACCCTAGTCATCACCATAGATTTTGTTCTATATCCGAGTTTTTCATACATATCGAATTCATATCGCACAACTTCGAGCTTACTTGAAAAATATGTATTGCGTCTCCTATCGTCTCTCTCATTATCAATGAAGAAATACTTAACTGGCTTATCCCACTTCTTAATATCACCAATATACTTGTATACAGTACCCGATTTAGCAACAACTCCGAACACTCCATTACCAAAGTACCCTTTTATCTTGATACCATGATTGATAAATAGCATCAGCATATCAGGTGTATACCACTCTACTACCCCATCTTTTGTATCGAAAATACCATATTCCTTGTAGCCATTCATATCTCGGCTAGCACACACAACAAACATAGATAAACACCTCCGAAAAATAAAATAAAGAATAAAACTATTTTATATGCATCAAATCAGACTCTAAATCAATACCACATCAAGATATAGCAAAAGCTCGATATTTCTGTATCTTCACAGCATATCGAGCCTATTAAGATATATTACTTGTCAAATATACATTACTTCATGTAACTCTTTAGAAATTCGTCCGGCTCACCTTTTACAGTAATCTTAACTGGTGCACCAGACTTGCCTGACTCCATTACATTAAAGTAACCTTTTAAAAGACCTATATAGTCGAGTACCCTTTTGAACGTCCTCGGAAAAACTAATTCCTTTATGAGTAACGTGTCATACACAGCAGCTTCAGCTGTATTAAATCGACAGTTAAATGCCATTGTTACAGCACCATCTGGTATTGTTACTATACCCTTTTCATTTATTCTTATGTAATCTACAGTACCTCTCTCGTCTACATGAGATGGGTCTCTATGCAGTAATGCTAAAGCTGCACAGCTTCTGCTTAATGTCTGCATATCTACATAGTTTCTGGATACCTCTGTATACTTATCGATTTCAAATCTGTATGTTCCACTCTGGTTTGTGTACTCTATAACATTATCGTGAAAGCTTGCATTACAAAAATTGCTAATGAAACCATTTTTAATTAAATCATCTTCTGATACACCTTGTTCACGATATTTTTCTGCTTCTCTTCCACTCATTGAATTGGCTAATGCATATACATCCACAAACTCCCACTCTGAATAAAGCTCTTTTGGGCATTTCTCACCAACAGCAGTGTTGATAACCAAGAAAAAGACCTTTCCAGTATCTTTCAGAACAAAATGCTGATGGATATAAGACTGAATCATATTAGAATGTAAATTCGTTTTTATACTCGCTGTCTTAAATTCATTTCCAGAGGAATTCTTCGAGATAATAGTCTTGAAAACAGTTCTATCATCAGTGCCAAAACCTATGTCGCTTTGTATATTTTCAGTTGGGTTATCACCATTCATATAATCTGGAAATGTATAACAGTAAGATAAATTTACATCTGTACTACCATCAATAGTCTTGGTTGAATAAGTAAAGTTATCTTTCGTGAGTGAAGAAATCTCAAAGCAATTTGAATCAATCAAGAAAGGTGTAACAACATACAGATTATCCTTGTAAAACTGTGTATCCTCCTCCCAAAAATTCATTATTGAAACTTCCTTTGAAAAGTCATCCTTTGGCTTTAAAATCATGTCCTCAAAATCTTTTGCAGTTAGTACCCCTTTTAACAAACCAAGCTGTGCTCCAATACATTTGTACTCCTCTGATACTAAGCTACTTCTTACACGATTCTTTCGTGACTTAAGAATTAGACCGTCCCAGTAACAAATCCACACAGGAACTCCACTTCCAGTGGAACTAATCTTATCACCACTATAATACATATCAACAGCAGTTTCTGGGTCATAATCAGCCCATAAACCATCTCTGTCTATACCTATAATGGTTTCGCCAACATTATTCATCTGAATCAAATCGTCTATTAATACTACTTCAGATATATTATCTATTGTATTAGTAACCTCAACTAAACCTTGATTTAATATCTTGCTAACATAAAACACTTGGTTTCACCTCATTTTATAAATGGCTTAAAGAAATCACTTATGTAATCTCCCTTGAATGTCAACTTAACTGGCTCAAAATTCTTACCAGAAGTTATATACTTGAATAACAATTTTAGCATTCCAGTATAATCATAGACATCTCTAAAGCTTTCAGGAAAAATAATTTCCTTTACTTTCTCTACTTTATCCTCAGTCACCCAGCTATCGAAACAAAAATCCCAGCTCATAGTCTTTATACCGCTCGGTATTGTGACAATACCATTCTCATCTGCAGGATACAAAGCCATCGCCTGTCCAGCCATATTTACAAGTGGTGTATCTCTATGCAACAAGTTCATTACGGCTTTATATCTCATATAGTTCTTATAATCTGTATAGCTTCTCCCGATATTTATAAGCTTTCTCAGGTCTATTTCATACTTTCCATGTACGCCTCGATAATTTAATACACCATTTGTACAACTTGCATTTGAAATAAATGAGGATATATCATTAAAATCAAATAAATTAAACGATGAACTAACTCCATTCGAGTACTTGTGATACATGTAAGACTCTAGCTTAATTAATCGTATGCAACCACTGCCAGTATAAATCAAGTGCTTATACCACACATTCTGAGTGCTTTTTGTACATAAAGGGTCTAACTCGAAATCATTGATAATAACAAATACTAACTCTCCTGTTTCCTTTATGACATGATGTGATAAAATAACAGCTCGTCTTTTATTACCATGCTCTGCTGCTGAAATACAAGCTGAAGTACCCTCGTTGATGAAAGACTCAGTTGTATTAGTAGAAAATCTTATTTCATCTGCTGCAATATCAAAATTCGCTATTAAACGCTCACCATAAGCAAAAGAATCCGAGTTTCTAAAGCAATAAGCAATCTTGTTATGCTTAGTACCCCTTGTCGAACTGTACTTTGCACTACTCGATGTTAGGCAACTAATCTGGATTCTATCTTCTTTGTCAATATCATATGCATTCACATTCGTAAATTCATATGGATAAAAAGAAGCCAATTCTGAAAGATTTATATCTGCCTCAGAACTAAAAATAAGATTTCTCCTAAAATCATCTTCTGTAATTACAGCTGGAAATGATACCCTTACTCTCGCTCCTATGCATCTCACATCGTTGTGACTAATAGATTTGTCTGATTTATGAGTATCACTACTAACAGCAATATCTTTATTAGACTTGTCTAAAAATCTCAATGCATATAAAGCATCAAATAATGGCTCGCTATCAATCAAATCACCAGTATAATATCGACTCAAGGCATCTTCCGGACTGTAATCGTTCCAAATGCCATTCTCATCGATACCTATAATGATGATACCCTGATTGTTCATCTCAATTAGCTGTTCTACAGAATATGACTCTGTGACTTCTGTCTTGGTATCAGTTACCTCAATTTCGTCACTAGAAGAAATCTTACTTATATAAAGCATGAATTGTACCCCTTGTTATGTATTATTTACAAGCATAAAGCATAAAGCTCATTATACATTGTTTTCTCAATGAATGTCCCAGTAGCTTCACGAAATGTAGGTGCTACACTATCCAGATAAGATGTTAATCTATTTGTCAAAGATAAATATTGCCCTATTAGATTACGCACTACAAAACAAACAAGCAACTCTTTTCTAATACTAGACTTATTTATCAAAAAATCGATATCTGCACCTTTAGACTCAAGAATATCTTTATACCATTTCTTATCAAAACATGCCATGTCAAAACTAAAATGGGAGTACCCCTCACGCATGAATCTGAAATTCTTCAAGCGAACCTTTACAACATATTTTACTGCTGAATCAAGAGCTTTACCGAATCCTGCTGGGTCTGCTTTTATAACTGGCTTTAAATCAGTTATTAAGATATCCCAGTTCGCCTCAAAATTACATAAACTACCAAAATTAAGTATAGTGCAAGCTAAAACAGGAGCAATTGCACTACTCTTCCAATTAATCCTCTTCCAATTATAACAAAGAAACTGTTTTAAGAACTTTACGTCACTTGTCTTAACGTCAAATCTAGTATCCCTAAAATTATTATAAGAACTATAAGTAAAATCAAGTGCATATTTTGAATAACATATCGTTGATGGTATCACCAATCTTTTGATTCCATCATGAATCACAATGTCTCTTGAAAAATACTCAGTACCCTCCGGTACATTGCATACACCGTTCTCATCTGGGGCGATTTCCAAACATACATTATTCTCATCTACTACACAAGTACCACGCTTTAAAATAGCAGATACAGCACGTCTTCTTGTTGCTTCAGCACTCAACATATCTCCAGATATACTTTTGTACTTATTAACATCGAACACATATGCTCCGTTAATGCCAGCATATTCTATAACTCCATTAGTACATCTGGCATTATAAAATTTATGTTCTGACATATAAGTTACAAGCTTATCAGGAGTAAAAGACTTAACATTATTATCTGTAACTACAGTAAAAGAAATCTTATTTAAAGACCAAGTCAGACTATGACAAACTATATAATTACTAAGAGATACCCCACTAGATGAATACAAATAAGTAGAGTATGGACAACTAAATGGATATTCGTATTGAACAATGCCAGCTTTTAAATAACTTCTATCAAATCTCTGCTCCACAAGCAAAACTCTTCCAAGGTCTCTGGCGTAACTGTAATTAGGATACCCTCCATTTGTTATGGAATCCCTATCTACAAACATATATGACATAGCTTTATCGTTATAAGCACCAACTGCTATATAGCAACTATTATAATCTCTAATAAGACCGTATTGATTAGAACTCTCATCGTCGATACCAAATTTCCGTAATGCAGCCTGTGCAAAATCAGTATGATAAAGCTGTCCCTTATACTTTAATGTACTAATCACACCTAAAAGTAGTGTATCAAATGCAGAATCTCCAACTCTATCACCAGTATAATACTTTGCAACAGGATTATCCGCAGGGTTATAACCTTGTATCAAACCTTTACTTCCAACTCCAACGATAATGATACCCTGCTTATTCATTTCAACCAAATCCGGTATAGAATAAATTTCTACAGTATTATCTACAGTATCGGTAACATGAACTGTAAGGAAATCTACTATATTACTTACATAAAACACTAAAATCAACGCCTTTCTATAATATTAATTACTATCTATTACGCTGCCAACTAAAAATTCGTAAAGCAAATTTATCTTCGATGCTATATTTCCAATTATATTACTGTAATAATCTGTCATATCACTCAATTTGAAATTTTTATAGTGCCTAGGTTGAAGATGTAAAACACGACTAGCCTTCTTTTATTATAAATCATAAAATTTGTCCACTATCCATAATATTCTCATAGACACAGTTCAAAACTGAGTATAATTTATTAAACTTATTACAAGAAACTTTAGTCTTTACAACATTTGCGATATCGAGTGCCGCTTTTATAGTAAACACGTCTTTTCTTGACAAGTCTTTGCCAATATTAGACATCTTACTAGACAAGTCACTTGCAAAATTTAGTATCTCTAATACTTCTCTCTGTAACTTATTTGAATCTATAATGTCAATCTGCTCTTTTAAGCTACTCAACACGTAATCATTAAAAGAATTTAAGCTGCTCGATGCTACTGCTCGTCCATAATACAAATATGGCTCGAACAAACTACCCCTTACAAAATCAAATTTCTTTAACCCCCAAGCTTCAATGAATTTAGAGGTCTTTGCATTATAAGCTACAACTGTATCCTCATAAATATATCTTCGTAAGAAATTTAACATCGAAAGTTTATTATAATCAATAAACTCAAACTCCTTCGGCAAATAGATATAACTGAAAAGGCAATCAATTTTAAGAAATTCTTCCATAGAAACATTCATGCCAACACAGCCATCTGGAATAAGAAGTTCATCTCCATTAGACACAAATATTATTCTGCAAATATTATCTACAGATAAAGGACAGTACCCTTGATGCATGAGTTTTGCAGCTGCATACTTACGTAGCTCTAACTTGGATAACGATAAAACATTTCTATCCCTTATAGTACGCAAATCAAGAGTATATTTGCCGTCTAACCCATTCCATACTATAGATTTATCAGTAAAATAGCAACTCAATTTATTATCTGAGTTCATGTAATATGTACTATAATTCTTCAATTCATGTTCACTACAATTAAGAAGCGATTCTTCAGCACATTCTATAGTCTCTCCATCTACATGCAATACTGATGCATCATTTACTGTTTCTACATGTAAAAGTATAAATTTCAAACTCTCATAGTGATACCCCTTTATCAGTGGTATCGAATACTTCTCATCACCTGAAAGACTTAAGATTTGAACCAGCTCTATCTCTACAAATCTCTCATCAATCTTTTCTCCTGATATTGCCTTCTTATCTGTTGCTCTCATTCTATTTATGATACTATCAGTGTTCACCCTATCTGGTGCATCACCAATAAATAAAACTCGAACCTTTTTATTGTTAAAATACCCAGAATCATATCCATCATCGAATCTTATCCAAAGACTGTTATCTCTTGCACGCAGAACACATGCATAACCTTTTAGAATCCCACATGTTCCTTTAAGCCTGCATACAGAACTATTATTAAAGCAATTTCGATTTAACATATAATACATACCCCTACCTTCGTATCTCGTGCTTGCTACGAAAACGCAGTCAATCGAAGTATCCCCAACTCTATCCCCATCATACTGTAACATTGCTTCAAATTCAGATAACTCTTTAGAATCTGGATAATCAAAACCAGCTATACTGATACCCTTACTTTGCATTTTTAGAGCTTCGTCAACTGTAACTGTAGTTGTGGACTTGTCATATGTATTCATAATATCTAAGTCGCCTGAGTCATAAATCTTACTTACATAAAGCATAACTCATACTTCCTCCCAGTCAAACTCGAACTTGTTCTCCTTATTTGACTTATACCTACTGCATAAGAAATTATACTTCTTAGCATAATCTTCTCTTTCTTTTCTATGCTCATAAAGCCACGGAATCTGACAGGCAATAGCCTGCAAGCTCAAATACTTCTTAAGCCTCTCTATAAATTTATACTCATCTGTTTTATTTAAAGCATACCTAGCATCAAATGTATCACAAAATCTAATCACAAATTCAAGATATGCCACTATTCTAGCATAACTACCCATAACAGTATAGCCTGCATTTTCCTCTGTATAATCTTCAAACCTCGCACTTATATAGACTGGAAAATCATCAAAGGAAAATGATAAACTCTTACCAACTAGGCTATTTAGATACCCCTTTGCCATCTGCAAGTCGATGTTGATTATATCTTGCATAAGCTTATGTAGAACTTTACTCAAAAGCTCATAACCTTCGTCATTATCAAACGGGTCTAAGTGAGATTCTAATAATGTTACAATATCTCCTGTTTCAGTAATATACCCAAGCAAATATCTTGCAAAATCTGCGTATAAATCTGACCCTGAAATATTAGGGCAATTATTTAAAACTAGAAAAGTCATATTAAAATCGTAAGCTTGTTTCAAAAGATTCAATACTACTTCTGCGTCACTGCCGCTATAATGCAAATCAACAGAACACATATTAGGAATACCCGTATTAAAATACACATTCTTAAATGATAAAGGCAAATAAAGCGAATTAACTGAATCTGAATCGTAAATAACATCATCTTTTCTGTTTACACGCCAAGTAACACAACCATCTGGAAGATGGATTTCTCCATCTTTATTCACATATGTATAGTCACAATACCCGTTTTCGGCTAGTACAGCACCGCCCTTATGAAGTAACTTCATAGTACCCAGTATTCGCTTTCCCTCCTGTGTCTGAACAGAAAATGCATTCGACTTCAGCTTTTTAACTGAAATTGACATCAATGAAAGCATGCCAGAATAAATAAACTCGTCACCTTCATCGTCCATAAAATTGGCGTTTCTTATGATACCCGTTTCGATTTTCTCCTTGACGTAGCTAAGATTTCTTCTATTCAGTGTTCCATCTGAACTTACAGTTAAAAATGATATATTAGGAACTTCATCTGCATAACTCGAATCAGAATATGCATTTAAGAAACCTCTTTCCTCATAAACATGCCCTAAAATAAACTCCCCTGCAACTGCAGAACCGCTCTCGGAAATCTGTAAATCTGTATTGCAATGGTCTATAATATCAATTGTAAATTTGTCTGCATCCTCATAAGCAACAAGAACTTTCTTAATGTTCATATCTCTGCCAAGCAACATGGCAGTCTTAATATCTTCCTTTACATATTTCAAAACGTCCTCGTTTGCTTTTGAACTACTTATATTAAGAGTCAGCCGTGTATCACTATCTGAGTCTTCATATGTAGCAAAACCATACAAAAACAAATAACTTGAGTACCCATTTCTAAAGAACCTACGCTTGTTGTACGAGGTCTCTATCTCTGAATTTTCGACTACCATTTCAGTGAAATATCTCTCGCTATAAGGAACGATAATCATACACGGAATGCTATTTACTACTACCTTATCACCTATCAATATAACAGAATCATATGGAGTAAGACCTAAGAAATCTCCTCTGTAATCCAGAAAGGCTCTCTCAGGTCTTATAATCTCTATATTCCCTACAGAATATCCAGCAACGAAAACTCCGTTCACGCACAAAACACGAATCTCTAACTCTGTTTTTAACTTCTTATCGCCTGTTATACTATCTGTAACTTCATACTTATCACCTTGAACACCACTAATATACAGCACTGATACCCCTCCTTCGGTAGTCAACGGAAATCTAATCTTATATAAGAATCTCTTTAAGAGTTAAATAACTCAACTGGAGCTTCTAATTTATCTAGACAAGACCTATCAATTTCTTGATGGTTTCTATCCATAAGCTTTATATAATAATCATGTAAGAACTTCTCTGTATAAAGCTCAAACATACCATCGAAAAGCTCCTCAAATTTGCTGTAGATTGTAATTGCTTTGTCCTTATCAGCATCAGTTGCATCAACATCATCCAAAATAATTGTAGCACCATGCATAAATCTTAAAACATTTGAAAGTAAATCACTGAACGGTGCACTCTTTCGTATAAACCCAAGCACCGTCGGCTTACAATCTGATAACTTTAACTCTAGCTCCTTTTCCATCTTAGAATCTGAACTCAATGTTATTTCCAACAGTACCTTTATGTCTTTATCCTCTGCAAAACAATCTTCTAGCTTTATCTGATAATCGTAATCTCTCCAAGAATAAGTTTTCTTACTCTCAGAAATATTAAAATACTTGAAAGCAAAATCTAAAACTGACTGCATTAAACTCAGCAATCGACTAACATCAAATTCCTCAACTAATGTACCAAACCTAACCGTGGAAACAAAACAAGATACGAAATTTATTGCATAATCTTCTATAAATTTTGCACAATCGTCAAAAGATAACTCTGACGTAATCATGTTTCTAACATCATCAAGATACATATTGATATTCGCATTGTTCGTATTAGCCCATTTCAAGTTTAAAATCACCATAGGTTTGTGTGAATAAACAAAGACAGTAGAAAATAAATCCATATTTTCTGAAATGCTATGCCACTCAACATTTGATTCAAAATATTCCAAACTCTCAGGAATTATAATCTTCTTGAAATCGACACCCTCTTGTGCACCTACCCTTAGCTGCACTCTTCGAATGCTATCTGGTAACACCATATTCCCATCTCTGTCTGGAATCATAGCATAACAAGTATCCCCAGCTTTGTTTGTAATAACCATGCTTCTATTTAAAATCTTAGCTGCTGTTACACGTCTGACATACTCAGCTTCTAAATCTTTATCAGCAAATTTCATCTTACTCCCTCACTTACAAATATCAATCTAAATAAGCATCTAAGTTAATATCAATAGAATCTGTAAACTGACTCATGTATTCCTCGGAATTACATCTCTCAGCTCCACCAAAAATCTCTACATATCTCCAAAGCCATATTGACACTACCAAAGATTTCATCTTAGCTTCAAAACATTCAATATCCTTATATACCCTACAAACTTCCTCCAAAACATCTGCATCCTCAAACATACTACATATGTACATAGCATCTTTTCGTGCTATATTTGCCTCTCTTAATATTGAATCAAAATAGATATACGCTTTTGATGAAGCGTATATCTGCATGACTACCCTATCTCTAGCTAGATTATGAGGAAACTTACCGTCTACTAATTTTAAAATTTCCTCCTTAGAAACTCCACGTACAGATTTTAATGAACTCTTAACCAAATCTCCAAAATAGTCAGCATTATACTCATAAGTACCCCTTTTAATCTTGAATACTCTACATAAGCATGTCATCATATCCTTCACATAATCTATAAGACAATATGCTGCCTCAATAGTACCCTCTTTCTTTAGATTACTGAGTATAAATGAGAATAACTGAGTTACCCAATCTGTAAAACTAACAAATACCTTAGTGCTTTTTAATAAGTCCTCCACAAGATAAGCTTTACCTAAAGCGTTCAGCTCATCCTTCGGAGAAAAGCCATAAATACCAACATCAGCAATACTACATACGCTTGCTAGTACCACCTGTGGTTCGATTGTGTAAAGGTGAATTTCTGAATCTTCTGTATCTGAATTCATATTATACCAAGCGTCATTCATATTGATATGTTTTACACTACTCGGAATAGTAACTGTATCTACACCACCGTTTGAAACCTTAATCAAATCAATATCCGTAACGCCTTCCGGAATATCAATCATTCCATCTTCACCAATGGCAATACCCTTACACACGTTATCATCAACTATATACAAACTTCTATGCATAAGCTTTGAAGCTGCCAGTCTTCTTGAGAAAATCTTTTCAAAGTCTTCCATAGATACCCCTCTCTTCTCACTTAGTCAACTAGTCTTCATCACCTAAATACTTACCTAAGCCAAAATCAAACTCTTTGCTGAAACAGCCATTTAATTCATTCAGCTTATCAGTTGAAACACCAAGCTCTTCAACCATATATGAATGTAGACTTCCATCACAAGTATCTGTCAAAGAATCATAGAAACTTCCAACATAAATATCTGCTAGAGAATCACAAAAATCCTGCAATGCTCTCATTAACTCTACTGTTTTACCCTGTGTTTTATCATAAAAAGGAAGTTCATCTTCACCCAAAGCAGAAGCAGCCGAAGAAACAGTCTCAAGTACACTATAAACACGTCCTCCAAGTGAAGTATGTTCTCTAAACTCTTTCTTTAAGTTAGATACCCATTTTAAGTCATCAATTGAATCGACTTCATCACTAGACTCAATATCTTCATTTAAAATCATATCCTGAAGTCTGTTTTCCTCAATAAGTCTATCGTGCTCCTGAGATACATACATTCCGAAATCTTCCAGCGTGTAAGTCTTAGTCTCTTGCTTGATTCCAAATACATTAAAGAAACCCTTGCAAGCTTCCTGTATAAAAACATTTAAGGCTTCTGTATACTCATCTAAGCCGCTTACACAATTAGAATTCGTAAAAGTAGAATTATTTACATAATTTTCAATAAGGTCGTTTAAATAAGAGCAGTAATATAAGTCCACGTTCATCTCATCACTCAAAGACTTACCTGCTGTCCTAAAAATATCTACGCATACACTACTACTGAAATCAAAGAAAACTCCTGCTTCTAACATTTTATTGATGACAGATTCAGACCTTGAATGCATCTCTACTTCTAAATCGAACTTAGAGCTAGAATTTAATAAGCATGCATCGTTAAACTCCTCCCAAGCGTCCGTATCCTCGATACTTTCCAGAGTGCAAGGAATGATAAATCTATCTATCTCTCTTACCCACGGCTCTAGCAATTCTACTGTCTTAACACCCTCTCTGATGGTTAGTACCCCATTGTCATCTGGTGCAAAGAAATAACAAGTATCGCCATCTCTAAGACATGCTGGTCTTCTCAATAAAATACAAGCTGCATTAGCTCTCTTAGCATTCAATATAAGCTCTTCTCTCATATTAAAATCAGACATAAAAACCTCCTATTAAATATTAACACTGAAAACTTCGCCTTCAAAAGTAATCTTATTATACACATCTCTAAAATTAAAGAGTGCTGTTCTCTTATCCAGAGTATAAGTAGCTACCCCCTTTTGAATAAGCAAAGAAGTCATATTAGACAATGCATTCATAATCTTAGTATTCACTGCTCCACACTCGTCAAGAATATTCTGAGCGTAAGGTGTAATATCATTTCTCGTACTGATATGAGAATAATAAACATGAAAAATATGCAATGCAATAGCTCTGGTTTTGTAATTTGTAAGTCTAAAGAAGTTATAATCAAATCCAACCACAGCAGTGTTATTACCATCTTTACTTGTAAGTGGATTTGAAAATTTTAGTCTAAGTATACTACTCGAATGGAACTTCAGCTCTTTCAAGCCTAATTTATAAAGATTTGAAAGAACAAAAGCGGCTTCATCACAACTAAACTTGCTCAGGATACCCAAGATAGACCTCGGATGCACCATACTTCCACCTGACTCTACAAGATTAACCTTGTCAGAATCAGTACCCTTTACAACTGGAACAGCAAACTTCATTAAATTTAATACTGTTCGACTTGATTGCTCTTGACTCGACAGCTGTAAAAGTATGTACGCAGAAAGCAAATGGCTTCTATACTTATTTGACTCTGAAATGTCAATAATAGGCTGCACGTTAAAACTCGGTGTAGATAATGCATTTTTCAGCACAATCAGACTAGAGTTATCTGTATCAATCTGAACGCAAACTGTATCTGATGAATGCTTACCCTCTTGATTATAGACATAAGGGTGTGTATTCATTTTCAATAGGCTTGCAGGAATAAATACTCTCTGCGTATCAGCAGTAAGCTCTAATGCTCTTTCGCCAACCTCCTTCACAATATCCGGTATTACAACCTGATGCGTGCTCTTGTTAGCAGGTAAAAACTCAAGATACCCATTGTTATACATCTTGGTTGCAGGTCTTCCTAACAGCTTGCCTGCACTTATCTCCCTGCTTGACTGTAGTGTATAATCCTTGCCGTAAAAAGCTCTATAATACTTTGAGTTTATCACAATACATTTATCAAGTGCATAAATATAAAGGATACCCTCTTTTACACGAATATTAGAGATATTATAAACGCTCAAAGCACTGTTAGACCTTAAATACGGATCAAATCCATACTTACTATCAGATGTATTTTCTCCAATACCCATTGCGTTTAGCCACTCGCCTAAACTCAGGCTGTAATATTTTACTGTCTTGCCAGGTCGAAAAGCTAAATCTCTATTATCGAAAGAGGATATACACTTCAACCAAATATCATTCTTGCGATATTTTACGTCAACAACAATATTGCTAAACTCCGTTTCAGTACCATCTCCGTCTATCAAATAAAGATTCTTGTTTACTCTGCCACTAACATTACCGTCATTATCTACATAGCTCACTATTGCATTGAAAACTGTTCTAGACAGTCTATAGAGGTCTGTATGTCGTATCCGGTAGTTTTTCGCACATAGATTTCCCTCGCTATTTCTCATGTAGCAACAACAAACTCTAAAACCAAACTTAAGATATTTATAAAAGCTACCAACACCTTCTATTTGTTGTGACCTATCAATATATCCCGTATAAATTGCCTTATCTGTAGACTTAGAAACAAGAGTCAATGGCACAAAAATATCTGAGGTAGGAACATACCCTTTTATGGATACTCCTTGGTTGATGAAACTCAGCAACTCTTGTTTCGTATAATACTCCTCGACATTATCTTTTGTATCTGTAACGCCATATCTTCCATTTCCCTCAGAACTAACGTAAAACATAATACAACTCCTTAACTAAAATTGTTGTCTACACTACTTAATAGCATAAATATACGCCCAAAGCATATTTCTATCAAAAAAAAAAAAGCTAAAAATATGCTAAAAAATCAAATTCATAAGATATACTTTGCAATGCAAGTAAAAATTACATGACTTAAAATCAGTCAAATAATCCTGAAATCATAGCATAATCTCCGTCTAAATTGCCTAAAATTCTAGGCAAAATCGAATGGTGATATAGAATTGACCTAAATAAGTTTAACTCTAAATTTTGAAAAATACATGCTGAAAATAATACTCAAATTCATTAAAAGTAAAGACAACTTCAATGTATTTTTAACGTGTTAAAGGGCTAAAAATATATTGAGAATTTTTCTATATTCCCCTGCTAGTTAGCCAAGCTTCCATTAAAAAAGACATGGTCACAAAAACTCGGTTTTTGCAATCATGTCTTGAAATGCACTATTTCAGTGGGTTAAGTACCCGTTTTACTCGTCAGGCGAATCGAGCGGTTCTACAGTGCGGACAACAAACTCAGTGACTCTGTAATTCTTGGTCACATTGTTTCGTGTCTTAGTGTAGTCTCTGGTCTGCAACCGACCTTCACACTTCAACATCTGACCTACCTCCATGTGAGAAACAAACTCTGCGTTTCTTCCACGGAATGTGATAGGCAGATAAGACACCTTCTTGTTGCTACGCTTAATCATCATAAGCATGTCACATCTCTGCGGCATAGTATCAGAAGCTTCCATAAAGAAAGGCTCGCTATGAATATAGCCGATAATCTCAGCAGTATTTACAAACTCGCTGTCATCGTCCAGAACCTTAACTGTGTTGCAAAATACGGAAACGATTAAACGTCTCTCCTTACTTGTGCAACCCTCTACACGCTTGTTTACACTTCTGATAGAACCAGTAAGCTCGATGAATACCCCTTCTTCGACTTTGCTGAAGCAGTCAAATCGGTCGGATATTCTGATGTTAATCTCATAATACTCATCTTTATTCGGCTTCTTGGATTTCAGAACGAAACCATAAATCTTCTCTCCGCCAAACTTCTCCTCAAACTTAGGCTTGGATGCAACGATACCCGACAACTTTACCTTGTTTAGCATATAAACCTCCTCAAAAACTTAAATGTTAACTACTCACGAACTATATCATCAGACATCCGAAATCCGATGACAATCCAAATATGTATCGCCTATGTTTGTTGCAATACTGTCAGACATCTCTGCCTCATAACATATAAAACAAGAAATAATCAAACTCCCTTCGACAGTTTCAACGCTATTCCACGCTTTTAAAAACATAAAGCAATATATAAACAGCATCTGACACTATAAGTCGAATAGCCTGAATATCTTGTTATCTTCGACAAAAAAAAAACAGCCCAAAATCATCTCAGAAATAGCTTCATGACCACAATAGCTGCAATCATCAAGATTAAAAATAACCACCAAAGTTTTGAGATTTTTGACCATCTGTCATAATTTTCAGCAGTCTCAGAGATATACGGAAATGTTGTAAACAGCAAAAGCATAAAAACAACTATACCTGAGATAATAGACAGAGAACTCACTACACAACCTACGAGATACCCCAATGCTATGGATAACTCGACATAGATGGCAATCAAACGTACAGCAGTCCACTGTACATTCTTTCTGGACAACTTGCTGCTCTCCCCTGCATTACTCAAAACTTTCGTACAGAACTTTTCATAAGTCATTTACTACTTGCCTCCTCAAAATAATTAGATACCTCGACATTAGCATACTTCGATGCCAGATTCACGATATTCATACGCTTGTTGATGCTCTGAGAACGAGTGTACTCCTTGTACTCATCCTCAGTCATTTTCAAGCCTACAACAATTTGCCTACGTAGACCACCATCGGTACACGTAACTATTGTTATACGATTATCATACATCTCATCGAGTACCCCGACTTCATCAGGCTCTACAACGAAATTTTCAGTAACATAATAAGTATAACATTTTCCGTCTGCATCTGTCAAGTCTATTTGCATACCTATTTTTACATTCTTTAGGTTATTGAAGATACAAGCATATTTACTACTGCTATGTCCAGCTATACAATAGTTTCCTTTACCAATTTCTCCAGTACCTTCAAAATGTCCTGCTGCTTTTGCCAAAACATCGTTGCTCGTGCCCTCCAGAATAGGTGCTTTTACGGAAATCTCTGGAATTTCCACAGTGGCTACCCCTTTGTCGGTTACTTTTTGGTCTTCTGTTAAAACTGAGATAACATCTTCCTTATAAACCTTTGAATCTTCAGAGTCCTCCAAAACGGTTTCGCCAGTGGCTACCCCGACATTTTGTGTATCGTTTAACAACACAAAATTTTCAGACTGGTCTAATAAAGATGCCTTTTCAGCCTCGCTGCTCCAGTGCTGATACCCCACAACAGAGAGCGATATCAACCCTCCTGCAATCAATGCAACACCAAGAACCTTCAGTAAACTTTCCCGACTCGGCTTCCACATGAAAAATCACACACCTAATTCCATAATTACAAGCTGCTCACAGCCTGCTGGACTTGATTTAAAATTCTTAGACAATTCACACTTGATATCAACAAGCAAATTTCTCTTGAAAGTGTCTATCACTGCTCGACAGCCTGAAATCGCTGCTTTATTAAAAGCTAGCTTTCCCCGAATCACTGTCAATGCTGAATTTGCTCTGGTCATTGTCTGCTCGGCTTCAACCATTACAGAATATAAGTCCTTCTCTGACTCATCTGGAATGAAATAGCCGCAAATTTCAAATCTTCGATTATTATCTACCTTCTCAACCTTATCCAAGATAAACTTCATAGATGATACCCCTCATTCAATTGTAATCAGATAAGAACCATCATCAAGCTTATCTGTAGAAATGTACTCCTCGTCCATGTAATCTGAACCTGAATACAGCATATCATCGATACTCATATAACCTACTGTTTCATCAGTATCTTCATGTCTTACTTCAACCATAGTATCAATGGCTGCACCGCACTCATTGACCTCATTCTCCAAGTACTCTCTTACTGTCATGTTAAAACTTCCTTTCATGTTAACTCTCATACAAAATATGATATTACAAAAATAAGCGTACCGACAAAACTTTGCCGATACGCCTTAAATATTTATATCTTACGTCATAAGGAAACAACTAGCTATTCTAATGCTGATATCGCTTAGTAACATAGTTTATTGGGTAGTACCCGTACCTTAATTATCTGGCGTTGCTGAGTTTTATTAAACTCTCTGCAAAGTCGGAATAGCTTCAATACCCTGATGCGTAAAATCGTAGAATCCTTTGAAGAACTTCGTGCTATCGTAAATAAGTTTGTTCTGGATAGCTCCCTTAGCCTTCTTATCTGCAAGATTGTTTCCAGCAAGTCCGCTGTGTCCCTTGACCTTGACGAAATGTACGGACAAGTCACGCATGTGATACTGCATGAATCTTGTGTAAGCCTGAGTAACATCTCTCTTGGCTGCCCATTCTCCTGTCGCCCACTTAGATAAGCCTTCATAGTCATGTACAATTGTCAGATGATTTGCACCGTTCTTCTTTGCATAAATTACAGCTGCCATCGCTGCAATCATTTCTCCAGTGATGTTTCTCATCTCTAGGAGCTCTTTGTTGTTATCACTACCAGAAAATACAAATTTCGGCTTATTTACCTGTGTATAGACACATGAAAAACCGTAAGCTCGATACTGCGGAAGATAACTACCATCTACATAAGCAATAGCTTCGCCTTCGGACATGTTCTCAAGGCTTACCCAGTCGTAATCACGTCCTTCGATTGTATTGCTTACAGTATTTTGTTTCTTCTCATCCAGCGAAACTGCTGTGAGTGCAATACCCTTCTTAGGCTGAAGATTGCCTAAGTAAGCATCAGCCTCTTCCTCTGTATCAAACTTCTTGAAAACAGCACCAGAGAATCCCCAGACAGACTTGCTACATTCTGTCCAGTTGTAAAACTTACCTGTTTTCTTTCCTACCTTTACAGCATATACAGCCATCGGAATCACCTCATAATTCATTTACTTCTCATAGATTATTGTGCTTAAATCTATGATAGCCAATTAGCTCGGCTTTGGCTTTATTCCTCTTACTATCTTGGATTGTGCTATAGATATTTACGGATTAAGCAGTCTGCTCAATGCCAATATCAATAGAATCCAGACTTAATGCATCTACAATGTCCTTGATTGCTGCTAAGTACCCCTGCGAATACGTGCCTTGATAGTTTGTATCGTAACCTTGCAATAACAACTCGTTGATTACCATTGAAACATCAGCGTTAACAACATTCACACTTGCCGACATATTTATCACCTCCAATCAAGAAAATAAATATGGACAAAGTAGATTTACAATAACTATACCACAGGTTTCCTGCCATGTTCCCCTCGCACGAAAAGTACCCCTTTCACCAAGGTATTACCAGACCAGAGAAAAACCACGCAAATTCGCCACTTTTTCACTTCCCCAGAAGCACCGCCTGCGGTTTTCGCTTTGTTAAAATTAATTGGATATTCAAAATTTCCAATTTAACTCAGAAACTAAGCCATAAAATATTAGAACTAGAAAAACAGTGTAGAGAAATTGATGCTTCAAAAACTAACTCGGATAAATCTATCTATGTTGAAATCCTGTAAAATGCATGTTACATGATAATGCGAGTAACTCTCTGTGAAAGAGTACCCCTTGACGGAGAGCTTCTGGGCTTGCGGTGAAATGTTTGACTCTATCTGCTCATATACTTAAATTAGCTCCTGCTAAAAATGGCAAAAATAAAAGAGAGCAAGAACTCTCGCTCTCGCCCTCTTTATTAGAAGTAATTTTTGAAGATTTCAATTGTTACTGTGCTTTAGCGTTACTTTCTTGCATCAGCTGTTGTTGCATCCGGAATTACGAAATCCGCCTGCTCTACATGCTGCTTTGCAATCAGTACACTATCTGCATCGTAGTTCTGCTTCTTTGCATCATACAAAGTTAAGCTCGGCATTGAAGAATTTGCACTCTTCAAATACACTGTCAGATACCACTTACCAACATAGCCGTTAGAGAACAACGTCTTGGACTTTGTGCTCTGGCTCGGTCCGGCGTTAATGTCAATCTTATCACTGACTGTAATGTTGCTCATCTTAATCGGTGCACACTTGTAATATCTTACTACGAATGTTCTTACTGTCTCGTCATACCAGTGGTCTCCAGCAAAGCCATCTACCTTCTCGGAGCTGCCGTTTGTGCTGCTCTCAATAGAGGAGAGAATCTCCTTGTTGATACCTGAAGCTTCGAACAGAGCCTTTGCTTCTGCATCAGAAGATACCCCTGCATATTGTCTTAGAGCCTTAATCAGCTCTGCATATGCAGTATCCTCAACAACAACGCCGTTCTTATAAGTAAGAGCATAGCTCGTTGTGCTTTCGATGTTACCTCCATCTACCTTTCCGACAGATGCATTGTAACCGTTATAGGTCTTAACTACATTTCCACCATTAAGATCTTTACTTACTTGCAAGCTCATATCAACTGCAAGGCTGTTCTTGACCTCTTCTACCCATTTCTGGTACTCACTCTGAGCATCATAGGCATCGCTACCCCATGTTTTCTTGAGGTTGGAATTATCAGATACAACGTCTGTGTAAACTCCGTTACCATTAGATGTTACGAGCTTCTTGTCTTTGTCCTTATCAATCTGGTCAAGTGCAAAACCGCTCAAATCGATAGAGAAATTACCAGATGCGGCTACGTTAACGTTACCGCCTGCGTAGATTACCTGTAAGTTGTTGAACTTCTTACTCAATGCCTTAGCATCGCTGCCTGCTGCAACTGTATCAGACTTCGTAGCACCAGCTAAGTTCTTGCCATTTGCAGCTCCATTGACTGCAATACCGTACATCGCTGTTGCCTTCAGGCTTCTCACCTTTTCACCCAGAACATATACAGTTCCGTGCGTTACATCTGAGTAGCTCTTGATTACACCTGTTGAATCGTCATATTTCCATGCGGACATCGCTACTTCAGGATAGAACTTGAATGTTTTATCATAGCTCTTCACTGAATAAGCTCTGTATCCGTATGCTGAATTTGTAGCCTTTACTCTACCAGTGGAAATCATACCAGAAGTAGTATTGGATGCGGTGGGCTTGTCTACTGTTACGTAGCGGTTTATGGTCTCACTGATATTATAACCAGCGTCTTTCTGGGATTCACCAGATGTAAATGGTGTAATCTCAGAGTAAGTTGCACCACCGTCTCTTGTATGATTCAAAACTAAAGCAGCTCTGTTACAAGCCCATCTGAACTGGTCATACCCATTTGCAAATACCCCTGTTTTACCAGAGTTGATGTTCTTAGGTGCTGTAGAGCCTACATTGCCAACAGACATTTTAAGTACATCTGTATAGAAAGAAGTGTTTGCAAAATTCGTATTAGACTTGCTAAATGATGAAACTACATACTTATCTCCGAACGAACCACGAGTCATCGAAACTGCATGGTTTAATGTTACACTCTCAGTTACTCCTCTGAATACCTTCGGGTTTGTAGCTTCAAGAGCAAATATCTGCGGATAGGTCTTAGAACCATAAGGTAAGTCATATTGACCATACAACAGCGTAATTCCCTTGGTAGCTTTTTCGTTATCAATAAGAGTACCCTTATAATCATTTGTCTTGGAAATTTCAAAGTAAGTCATACCATTTGTATCTGAAGCTTTCACTGTACGAATGAAATGACCCTTAGAATCACCTAACAAGCTGGGATATACATAGTTTAAGTTATGAGATGCAAGTGTCATTTCGACATTCTGATTTGCCTGCACCATATCATCCTCAATAATATAAACTGTATAACCACAATACTGGTTTGTACCAGCCTCATTATCAATATCCGAATATGCTCTCAATGAAATACTTGTCTGACCAAATGCTGCTACAGGTACTACAGCACCACTCAAATCACTAATGTCAGTAACTACACCGGCAAATATAGTTCTCACCATACCGGAAAGTCTTGCTAAGCCGTTTGCTGTATTGTACGGTGCTGATGTTCCAAATACAGCTTCACCAAATCGTCTACCGCTCTTTGTATCATTTGCAGAACCAGTGTATGTGCTTGCCAATGTCAAATCACCACTAGCCTTTGTGTTCGGAACTACAACACAGAACTCAGACTGAGCTGTCTGTACGAACGGAACTTTAACTCGAACGCCTTCCTTGTATATTGAATAAGTTCCAATCTCTTCAGGCTTGCTGTATGTCACCTTACCGTCTTTATCTCTGTGAATTGTCTGCTTGTAAGATGTAACCTTCTGGTCTGGAACTAGAGCCTGAATTGTTACACCAATTTTAGATGCATCATTTGATTTCTTACCATAAGTATCTGCTGCACTGTTTCGTCCCTTTTTGATAGCAACCTTAGAATTATTCAAAGCATATGTTACACTATTAGCTATTGAACTCTTTGTGCTGCTCATATCCCATGTAGTTCCGAAATGATGATAAAAAGGCGTAATACTAGCACCAGAACCAGTTACACCAGCATGAAAGCTTTTTGCAATACTCCAAGCTGCATCTGACAAATCACCAACAACACCATTATCTGTATACGTTAGTTTCGCTGAATAGTTATTTCCGAAACTATAAGTACCCTCGTTCTGATTGTTCGTACCTACAAAAGTCGTCTTAGTAATTGCATTACAACTCTGCATTGCAAATGAATTTATGAAATAATTATACAAATTAGAGATTTTAGACTCAGAAGTATTTGCACTATACTCACCTAAGTACAACTCAGTCATAATATAACCTGACTTATCTAACTCTTTATGAGAATAGCCAACAAGACGTGTATACAGGCTGTCTGGATTCTCAGCAGGAAATGTCTTTGCATCTTTATTAGCAAATTTGAACTCGCCTAAATCTGCACCAGTTTTATAGAACATCAGGTTACCCTTATTGGCATTACCAGTATACCAATCTAAATCATGCAGACTCTGTAGCAATTCTGAATTGTTCTTACCTGAAACAGAAGTAACTGACTTATCCTTCTTATACTCAGCAAGTACAACATTACCCTTATTCTCATTTCCAGAAGCTCTAGTTGACATCTTGGATGTGCCAGACGGTTTTATGCTATTACTGAATAAAGAGATGTTCTTGTTTATGCGAACCTTCTTTGTTGCAAAACTCTCATCTTCTCTATGTGAGAAAATACTAAAGCCACGAAGAACCCATCTTGCTTCTGACTTAGCTATATCAGCACCATTTCCATTAACACATGGAACGCCAACATTATGCTTAGTAGACACATGACTTCCTGCAATCTTAGAATCAAAATCCATATAAAAAGAACCCAATGCACCATCAATTAAACTGCCACAAATAGTCTGGTCTTTACCACCAATCTGATGGTTATAGACAGCACCAAAACTACCCTTAGCTAATTGACTTCCATAAGTAGCATAAATATTCCTACCATCTGCAACAGCGACACCTTTAGTCTGATAATTCTGTGGCTTATAGAAATCATTCAAGCTGACTACAAACTTATCAGATGTATTTGTAGCACCTAGAATAACAACAGGTTCAACAACAATAGACCAATCTCCCTCAAGATAGCTATCTAAATCAGTAGGTAACATACTGCCAGAGTAATTTCTATTACCATTGAACTTTGCTGCAAATTGCTTTATAAAATAGTCTAGCTTATCAGCATCCATATTATCTCGCAACTCAGTATTACACCAATTTGAAATTGAACTCAAATTTTTAGCAACTGCATAATCTCCAAAAGATTTATGAGTCCACATATCAGCATAAGATACACCATTTCTGGAACTATTGTCAAAGAAATAACCTAAATTACTTCTATTCGAATGTTCAATAATCTGACTTTTTGAAATTTCAATAGTTCCATCATCAGTATATGCCTTGCAAGTTCCATTCCAGATAGCATCACTATATGCACCACCTGAAGATAGCCAATACAAAGCAAAAGGCTTACCAGTATTAAGATACCCTGCTGACTGAAACTCTACATTGTGTGAACTAGTTCCAGTATAAATTGAACCGTGTGCAAAATAAAATCTTAATCCAGTATTAGAACTCCCAGTAACAGTAATACCAGCAGTTGCCCCAGCATTACCACCACCACCAGTGTTCCCAGTATTATTACCACCTTCACCACCAAGTGCAGAAGCAGTAATATCTGTATTACCTAAATTAAACTTCTGTAAAACTCCTGACGGAACATACGCAGCTAAAGATGCTGACATAACAACTGCAGAAACAAATGCAATAAGCTTTTTGCTAAATGTCTTAGTACCCATTACTTATCACCTTTACCCTTTCTGCTCTTGAACTTGAAACCAGTTTTCTTCAGCACAAAAGCACCACCAGCAATGGCAATTCCGGAACTCAATACAACACAAGCAACCTTAAAGCCGCCAGTCTGCGGTAGCGTTGATAAGGAAGTTGAACCATTAGAAGATGAAACTCCTGAAATCTTACCGTTTGCTGCGTCTTCCCAGAAGTTATCCTTATTTGTATTACTCAATGCAAGAATATTTTCATTCTCATTTGCATTGAAATTTGCATCTTCAGGAAATGTACCATCTCCAAATGCAGTAACAGTAACTTTCTCACTTGTTGAGTTACCCCAAGAATCTACAGCTAAAACCTCATATACTCCATTAGTTAAAACATACTTAGTAGCCTCTGTTACATCTGTAAATAACTCATTGCCAATATAAATTGAACACTTCTCATCGGACTTAACGGTAATACCAAAAACATCGCCATCTACAAGACCTAACTTGTTCTCCTGCTCAATTGTCAATGTTGGTGCTTTCTTATCTGAAAATTTATCATCAGATATAACAGATGAATCAATATTATCAACAGTAAATGGTATATTATACCAACTTCCGTCCTCGGCAGTAAAAGATACCCTGTACTCGCCATTCTCAAGAATAGTAAAATCAGCATTGACAGAATCAGTACCAAGAATATTATCAGCAAGAGGATTAATCATAATATAATTGTCTTCCTCTTTATTGTACTTGTAAACTTCGCCAGTTAAAAAATATGTCTCCGCAGTTAAACTAGCAACAACGTTTATAGTACACTCTGTTGAAGTTTTGCTAGTTACATTCAAAGAAGCTTCAATAGACGAGGTAGTATAATCCTTGGATTCTCTAGGCAATGTCTCAATTTTCAAAATAGCCGAAATAGTATTGCCATCTGCACTATATGCTATATACTCCTCTATGTCATCCCCAAACCATGTAGATGTCTCCATTACATCTCCAGCTTTAAACTCTGTAAAAGAAAAAGCCGACATGTAATCATCAAAACCGTCTGAATAGTAATCAGGAGAATCAAAATGGTCGTTATAATATCTTCCATTGTACTTCTGTACTACTGAATAGTACCCGTCCTTCTTGGTCTTATAGCAAGAAGTCTCGGTATCTCTTTCGATATAATCGTTATCAGCATCAGCTTTAATACTAACAACTTTTACATCTTCACTCACCGCTGTACTTGCTTCTGTAGATGCCGTAGTCTCCGCAGTAGTTGTATCTTCTGCAAATGCCGTAAAAGCATTGTAACAGAGAACTGAACTGCATAAGATACTAGCACACAGAGTAGCACTGACAGACTTAGCTAATCTCTTCAAAATATTACCTCCTTGAAAACTAGTAACCTGAAACAGTGAAACTAAGGTTAATCTTAGCCACTAAACTACCCACTGTCATCTCTGACAGCCTCTCTTTTTCCTCTTTTGCCTGTAAAGTACCCCTCCTTTAGGGATTCATGGATTTTGAAATAAACTTAAATATTGACTTTATAGTAATCTATATACTGCACTCCTTGTCCGAAGTCTTGCAATAGCTTTCACTAAATCAATCAGACATTTATGTTTATCTGAGGATATAATCCTAGCATATTGCAAACAAGTATAAACTAAATTTGCAAAATCACTATGAACTATATCACAATGGTCTCACGTATACTTTACTTAGATGCATATCCGTGAAAATAAGAGTAAAAATAAATAATAAAAGAGAAAAGCGTAGACAAGTTACTTTCAAAGAAATAACATCATAAAAATAGAGCAGAACTCAAATAAATTAAGCTCTGCTCCAATGAAAAATATATTATAAGTTACTGCATATAAATATTACGCTCCTGTAGAACCGAATCCGCCTTCGCCACGTTCCTTATCAACAACAGATACCCCTGTGTCAGCTCTCAGGAACTTCTTAAATACCCCCTGACCAACTCTATCCCCTGCTTTGACTGTAACATCAAAAGGCAGGAAATTGTAAAACGCCAACATAATCTCTCCGTGATAATCTGAATCCACTACCCCTACACTGTTGGCAAGCACAAGACCACGCTTCGGATTGGAACTGCGGTTATAAAGCTCAAGAACCTCGTCTTCCGGCATCACAGAGCAAACTCCTGTGTGTACCAACGTGGGCTTGAAGTTCTTCTCAATATCTTCCTGTGACATTCCTACCTTGATGTAATCCTTGATGTTGGAAATGCTCTTAAAAATGCTTGGAATCACAATATCTTCGGCACAAAACAAGTCAGCTCCAGCTGCTGTTTTTGTCTGGTAAACAGGCAACTGTGCATCCTTGTACGCCTTTTCTCCGTCTTTCTTGAAAAATTCAAAACCTCTCATCTTATTACTCCTCCTGATAATGTTTTAATATCTGCTTGTTCTGTAAGTACCCTTCTTTGATTACTTCGTTGTCTTAGAATCACCGTACAGAATGAAGTTACAGTACTCCTTTCTGCTATCTTCATTATCCAAGAAACAAACTAACTCGAACATATCCATCTCGTAAGCTATTGCTTGCACAGCTTGAATATCAAACATATTAGTTCTGCCAGTATCTCTTACAGCTAAAATCTGCTCTCTTACTAAACTCGGCATATTAAACTCCTTTCCACATTCGTACCCAATGAGTACCCTTTTTGCAATCTTATATAGACTTATCTGGTCTAGCTAAATGCAGTACTTCCTGAATCCTTTCACGTATCAGCCTGTTAAGGCTGGCAAAACGCACAGAATTCATACGTCTGATACCCCTATTCTCGAACTGGAAATCACTTACAGACAACAACTTAGCATAAACATCATCTGAGATTAACTGAGGTAAGTAAGTATCAAAGTCCTCATATATCGCAGGTCTTTTTAACTTACAGTATTGCCTGATGCTATCAAAGTCATCATGCACACATCTGCTACCAAAAGAAGCACCATTATCAAATATTGGTGCAAGTCCTTTGATAACAAGCTTATCTGCATCATATAAAAACTGGATATTAGATAAATGTCTATCATAATTATATACTAAAGCATCGAACAACAGTAGCTTTTTGAAATCTTCTAAACAATCTAAACTATCTGCAACAGATAAATAGTCACTTAATGTCACACAATCCTGCATCTCATACGCTGCTGGAAACATACTCACAAATTCATTCGTATATAACTTGCACTTAGATGCTAACTTATCGTGAAACATAACTAAATCATAACTAATATGATTGAACCCTAATGCATCTAACAACTGAGATGCAAAATACTCTGAAAAGCATTCATTCTCCGGATTCCAATAGCCTGAGTACCCCCTTTTCAGGAGATAAATATCATCCTCTAATCTAACCCAGCACTTTGGTAACATTCCATCTGTTCCAAACTCTGGAGAGGTGCTTCTCGCTATTAACTGATTGTATACCCCTGTGAAAGCGTATCTTGATATTACAGTATTGAAGCTATTTCTGTATAATGAAACATCTTGCCAAGTTAGCTTGCTATCTATAGGCTTTAACCATAGTGTATCTGTCACTGTTAATCCATAGGAAACAGAAATAAAATCTGTCAGGTAAGACATTTTCATATTCCTTAATAATCTTGCTATCTCTGTACGATGCTTTGCAGGTCTTCTTGTTTCCAAGAAATCTCGTAAGCTTATATCATGATATAAATCTGGCAATCTTCCAGATAAAATAACAAAATTATATCTGAAACCTACTATCTCACACATAAAACGCATAAGCTCTGTATCTTTATTCATTAAAATAAAAAGCATTATTTATCTCCTTGAAAATTCTTTGTGCAAAAGTCAGTTATCAACTGCTCTAATTCAGTAGTACCCCTTGTTATTTCATCTATTAAAATTAGAGAATCAGCATCTTCAATAGTTTCCTTTAACTTTGACTCTGCTTCATACATCTCTTCAAATATATCTGAAATAGGCAGCATTTTATATCCCACATCCAATCGAAACAATATCTTCTATATAAAAAGAAAACGGCTCAGCACATTTCTGCACTAAGCCGTTTTAGGTAGACCCATCGCTGGGTGCTGATTTAAGTAGCATATTCCTTCAGCAGCTCTCGCACCTACCAATACGATGCTACCACCTCAACAGTAAAAACTTGGTGAATACACAACCCTCATCAACAAGACTATTATACCATGAAATCTCTAATTTGTCAAGACCATCTTACAAAATTTCTCGCATTTTATCACAAATCTCATTATAATTTAATTATATCAGCCTAAAATTCGGATTACATAAATTATCTTCGGTAGCTACGTTAATTTTAAAAGGCGATATAGAATCAATCTTAATAATATTAAGTTGCATTTTATTACACATTATACTATCTTACATATAATTCTGGGATATTAAATATAATATTACTGAAAGGAAATATATGACTACTAAAATATACATCTCAAGAATATTAAGTGTGAGATACCCCACATAAAGAGTATAAGGTATTGAACAAAAATAAAGAGGTGACTGCTGTAACAGTCACCTCTAAGAAAGGTCGTGATATCATTTTGCTGTTTATCCTTAAAAGCTCAGCTGCTTATTGTATACAACAGCTCATCAAGATAGCATTAGATGCTATCAACTAATCACAATACCACTTAACGTAGTTATTATAACATTTATCTCTCCTCGTGTCAAGTTATCTTGGTAAGAATTCTCAATTAAAATAAAACTATCTCTATATAGTTAATCGTTTCAAGAGCTAAAATCGAATAATCACACCAGAGAACATAATATTAGGTGTGAGATACCCCCTTTTTTGAGTGAGTTTACATAAAATGTAGCACTTAATGCTAAAAATAAAGAGGTGACTGTACCACCCAGTCACCTCTAAGAAAGGTCGTGATATTATGCTGACATTGCAAGCAATTCTTATTGGACTCGCTATCCATATTACATCAAAAATTGTTGATGTCATCGTTGATGCTATCAACTAATCACAATACCACTTAACGTAACTATTATAACATCTAGATACCCCAACGAAAGAGGTGAACAAAATGGCAACTCTTCAAATCATCCTTACACAAACAGCTGTATTCTGCATCACCGAAATCATTAGAACGTTACTAGGTGCTATTAAGTAACGTAATAATTATACCATTTATCTCGCTTTAAGTCAAGCTATCTCATTGAAAATTCTCAACTAAAGGCAATTCATCTCTATTTAAGCAATTAAATTCATGAGCTAAAATCAAACAATTGCATCAGAGAACATAATATTAGGTGTGAGATACCCCTTTCTTGGGTGTGAGTTTTACCTAAATCACTTGAGTTTCACTCTAAACAAATACTATACTAAATATAACTCTAATGTTATCATCTTCACGCTTGAAATAATCCAATAAACAGACTATAATATGAAATATGAGGAATGGGATATAAGGTATTTAACAAAAATAAAGAGGTGACTGTACCACCCAGTCACCTCTAAGAAA